>ENA-OOSU01000019-OOSU01000019.1-human-gut-metagenome-genome-assembly--contig:-NODE-19-length-55789-cov-4.732408_pt1 | contig 55789 bp, 40 predicted proteins | sample MGYA00241318_ERZ501231 | MGnify/ENA primary metagenome ERZ501231 (study PRJEB25962, sample SAMEA2042492) | human gut metagenome | biome: human gut; feature: human-associated habitat; material: faeces...
CCTCGGGTGCGGCAGCCATCACTTATGCCTTTGAGAATATCACCCGTGCAGGCGACCATATCGTGGCAGCTAAGACCATCTACGGTGGAACGTATAATCTGCTGGCCCACACATTGCCTGCCTACGGGGTTACCACTACTTTTGTGGACCCGGGCAATCTGGACAATTTCGAGAAAGCGATTCAGGAGAATACCAAGGCAGTATTCATTGAAACGCTGGGAAATCCGAATTGCAACATCATTGACATTGATGCCGTTGCTGAAATAGCACACCGTCACCGGATTCCTCTGATTATAGATAACACCTTCGGTACTCCTTACTTGATTCGTCCCATAGAGCATGGGGTAGATATTGTAGTCCATTCGGCAACGAAGTTCATCGGAGGGCATGGTACGTCCTTGGGTGGTGTTATTGTAGATAGCGGCAAGTTCGACTGGGTGGCCTCGGGGAAGTTTCCCCAACTGACGGAACCGGACCCGAGTTATCATGGAGTACGTTTCGTCGACGCTGCCGGTCCTGCTGCCTATGCCATCCGTATCCGTGCCGTATTGTTGCGTGATACCGGTGCCACAATCAGTCCTTTCAATGCTTTCATTCTGTTGCAAGGATTGGAGACGTTGTCGCTTCGCGTGGAACGTCATGTGGAGAATGCCTTGAAAGTGGTTGAATTCTTGAAGAAGCATCCCAAAGTGGTTGCCGTGAACCACCCGTCCCTGCCCGAGCATCCTGACCACGCGCTTTACGGGAAATACTTTCCGAATGGAGGCGGTTCTATCTTTACGTTTGAGGTGCGGGGCGGTGTGAAGGAAGCGCAGACGTTTATTGACAGTTTACAGATATTCTCGTTGCTTGCCAATGTGGCTGATGTGAAATCCCTGGTTATCCATCCTGCCACCACTACCCATTCCCAATTGAGTGCACGGGAATTGGAAGAACAAGGCATCAAACCGGGCACGGTCCGCCTCTCCATCGGGACAGAACATATCGATGATTTGCTGGACGACTTGTCCCAGGCATTTGACAGAATTTAAAAGAATAACAGTATACGATAGAATGAATATTGCTGTATTATTGTCGGGAGGTGTAGACAGCTCCGTGGTGGTACATCTCCTTTGCGAACAAGGTTACCGTCCTTCTCTATTTTATATCAAAATAGGGAGGGACGATGCCGATTATATGGACTGCTCTGCGGAAGAGGATATGGAGATGGCTTCTGCCATTGCCCGGCGTTATGGATTATCGTTGGAAGTAGTGGACCTGCACCGGGAGTATTGGGACCAGGTGGCGGCTTATGCCATTGATAAAATAAGACGTGGCTTGACTCCCAATCCGGATGTGATGTGCAACAAGCTGATAAAGTTCGGGTGCTTTGAGCAACGTGTGGGGAAGGATTTCGATATCACGGCAACCGGGCACTACGCCACTACGGTGTTGAGGGATGGAAAGACATGGCTCGGTACCGCTGCCGATTCCGTGAAAGACCAGACCGACTTTCTGGCACAGATAGATTATCTGCAAGTTTCCAAACTGATGTTTCCATTGGGCAGACTGATGAAGAATGAGGTTCGTGACATAGCCCTGCGTGCCGGATTGCCCAGCGCCAGACGTCGTGACAGTCAGGGCATCTGCTTTCTGGGAAAGATTGATTATAATGATTTTGTGCGCCGTTTCCTTGGCGAAAGGGAAGGGGATATTGTGGAGTTGGAAACGGGTAGAAAGTTAGGCAAGCATCGGGGCTATTGGTTTCATACCATCGGCCAGCGTAAAGGATTGGGGTTGGGTGGAGGACCGTGGTTTGTTGTCCGCAAGGATGTGGAGGAGAATGTGATTTACGTGTCCCGCGGATGTGATACGGCATTGCAATACGGCTATGAATTCCGTATGTACGATTTTCATTTCATTACGGATAATCCCTGGAAGGGAGCGCAGGAAGAGGTGGAGGTGACTTTCAAGATACGCCATACGCCGGAGTTTGTCAAAGGCAGGTTGCAAAAGGAGGCGGAGGGTTACCGCATTGTTTCGGAAGAAAAGCTGCAAGGCATTGCTCCGGGCCAGTTCGGAGTGGTGTATGATGCTGATGCCCGGCTGTGTGTCGGGAGCGGGGAGATTTATATATAATATTCCACCAAGTCTACGATGCCTGCCTTCATGGCATATTTGGTGGCTTCGTGCGCATTGTTTACACCCAGTTTCCGGAAGATATTCTTCCGGTGGCTGTTTACCGTATGGAAGCTGAGGTTTCGTTCGGCAGCTATTTCTTTGGTTGTTTTCCCCAGGGCTATCTCTTTTAGGATGCTCCGTTCGGCAGTAGTCAGTAAATCATCTTTGATGGTAGGATGAGTGGGGGAGGAGGAACCGTTGCCTGCGAGCAGCAGGTTACTGACGTGATTACAGATGAATCGCTCCTTGCGTGAGGCGCATTGTAGTGCGGTCAGTATCTCTTCTTTGGAATTATCCTTCAGCGCTACGCCGAATGCCATGCTGCTGAACAATACCTGGCGCAGGAACGGTAGGCTCAATTCGTCGGAAAAGAGTAGCCAATCGGCTTCCTTGAAGCGTTCGTGAAGTACCATTAGCTCTTCGGCTCCCGAAAAATCAAAAAGGGTATAGTCCAGAATGACAACGGCGGTGGGATGCAGGCGTAGTTGCTGTATCAGTTCTGCCTTGTTGTCGGCTTCCAGCAGCAGGGAGGTGTCTTTCTGTCTGCCCAATAGGAACATCATGCCTGCTTTGGTGATATCTTGATTGTCTGCAATGATAAATTCTCTCATGACATTGGTATATAAAAAACTCCGCTACAAATGTACACTTTTTAGTGTGATTTGTGGCGGAGTGGGAATATATATATATTTATATAAGGGTTTTACCAGGAACGTCCCTTGAATATGTTGGATTGTTCCAGCGGAACCAGGTTCCCGCTCAAAGTCATGGTGTTGGAGTTGAAGTTCGGGCTGATGGTTACGGTTGCGTTGTTCCCGCCATCGGTCAGCGTAAGGAATATCTGGGCGGAAATGCCGATACCCTGGATGCTGAAGTTACAATTCACGTTGCCCCGTTTGTCGGTAGTCATTTGGATGTCCGATACGGTTCCGTCTACTGTTACACCGCCAATGCCGTTAGGACCTGGGTATACGGTGTTGAAGGCTACCTGCACGGTGCCACGTCCTTGGTTGACCAATACGAAGTTGGTGTTGGAGTTTACAAATGCGGTCTGTCCGTTGCGGAACATCACTTGGTCTGCCTCCATTACGAACTGGTGAGCTTTCAAGGCCGCCATTGCGTCATCGTACGAAATGGCATCCTGTGCTTGTTCTTCAGCTTTCAGGCGTGCACGTTCTGCGTCTCTTTGGGCTTTACGGTCTGCGCGCTTTTCAGCTCTACTCTCTTGTGCATACATGGTCGTTGTTGCCATGCTTACCAATACTACTGCTGCTAATGCAATAAACTTTTTCATAATCGAATCTTTTTTTGTTTAGGTTTAAATAAATTGTTCGTTATAAGTTTATTGCAAGAACAATGCCTATCCAGGATTGTTCACCGGTTTTTTAATTATTTTATATCCGATAGCAGCAATAAAGATACTCATTACCGGACTGATAAGGTTGAAGAAGCAATAGGGAAGGTAGGTCAGTGTGGGTACACTCAAAATGGTGGCTTGCGTCATGCCGCAGGTGTTCCATGGGATAAGCGGGGAGGTGACGGTAACGGCATCTTCCGTGGTACGGCTAAGTAGCCGGCTTTCGTAGCCTTTCTTTGCGTAAACGTTGCTGAACATGTTTCCGGTGAGGATAATGCTGATGTACTGGTCTGCCGTGGCAAGGTTCAGGAACAATCCGGAACATACGGTGGATGCTACCATGCTGGCTGTATTCTTCATGAAGCGGACGAATAGGGAAGTGATGCTTCCTAGCATGCCGCTTGCCGTCATGGCTCCACCGAAACACATGGCGCAGATGATGAGCCAGATGGTATTCATCATTCCTGCCATACCTCGTGTGGCAATCAGTTCTGTCAACATGTCACTGTCAGTTTGTAGACTGGTACTGCCATAGAATGTCATCATTATCCCTTTGAACATATTCCCACCTTTCGCTATCTCATTCAGTAGTCCCGGTTGGAAGATGAAGGCGAATATCCCTGCCAGCAGAGTGGAGAGAAAGAGTGTGATGACGGAAGGCACTCTCCGGGCAATCAGTATTCCCGTAATCACGGGAACAGCCAGTAACCAGGGAGTAATGTTGAATTTGGCGTCCAATGCTGCCGTAAATTCCGCGATCTGTTGTGTATTGTTCGTTTCGTGTGTGAGTCCCATTACTGTAAAGATGACAAGGGTGATGAGGAGAGAGGGGACGGTGGTGATCATCATATAGCGGATATGGCTGAATAACGGTGTTTCCGTTACGGATGAGGCAAGGACTGTGGTATCCGATAACGGTGAAATTTTGTCTCCGAAATAGGCTCCCGAAATGATGGCACCGGCTATCCATCCCTCTTCAAAACCTTGTGCCTTACCTATGCCCAAAAGGGCGATACCGATGGTGGCGATAGTGGTCCATGAACTTCCCGTCATTACTGATACCAATGCACAAATAATGCAGGTAGAAGTAAGGAAAAAATTCGGATGGATAATCTGCATGCCATAATATATAAGGGTAGGTACCACCCCACTTATCATCCATGTGCCGCTCAAAGCACCGATAATCAATAGAATAATGATAGCTGTGGCAACACCTGAAATGTTGTTGGTGATGGCAAGTTCATAATCTTTCCAAGGGATGCGGTAGAAAGCCATGCCGATAAAGACACACATACCAGTGGTGGCAAGCAGGGAAATCTGGCTTCCTCCACTCAAGGCGTCACTTCCGAAAGTATGGATGGTGGCGAACAGCATTCCTACGAGAAAAGCGATGGGAAATAGAGAAACGAGTGGAGAGGGTATTTTCTTTGCTGAATTCATAGGGTTGTTTTTGACTATGCTTGGTTGACGAATCTATTATCAATCTGTCGTTTATAGTTTGATGCGACAAAGGTATAACAATTCTGTTCAATATCTTCCTTATCCTTTGCATGACAAATAAAAATTATCAAATCTTTGCGTTTGCTTGGAAAAATGATAGTATCCTTGTTATTTCTTGCTGTAAAGGGTGATGGACAACGATATTATTGTCAAAATAACGCCGGTGCCGACCACGCCACTCCATCCCCAAGTCTGCCAACTGCTTCCTGCAAGGAAGGTACCCAAAGAGCCGCCGATGAAGTAAGTGGTCATGAAAATCGTATTTACCCGATTGGAGGCAGACGGGTAGATGTCGAAAATACTGGTCTGGTTGCTGAGTTGGATACATTGCATGCCTATGTCTATAAGAATGACACCGGTAATGATACCTGCATAGTTGTTTCCGCAGAAAAAGAGCGAGCCTCATGCAAGCAGAATCATTCCGCAACCGATAAAGTTGAAATTGCGTATGCCTACCTTTTTTACATATTTTCCTACAAAAGATGCGGTTAAGGCTCCGGCAATGCCGCAGAGCCCTAGTATGCCGATGACATCGCTGGATGCATGGAACGGGGCTTCTCCCATTTTGAATGCAAGGCAGGACCACATGGCAAGGAATGAGCCAAAGGCCAGTCCTGCACGTATCGAGTAGATTCGTAGAGAGGGGTATTCTCTTACTAATGAGAAAAGAGACTTCATCAGCCCGGAATATTTGCCTTGGAAAGTCGGTTGTATGTCCGGTAGTACCTTTAATACAACGATAGCGCATAGTAACATCATTCCAGCGGCGATGAAGTACATTTCACGCCAGCCAAGCACTTCACCCACAAATCCGCTGACAACACGTGATGCAAGTATTCCAGTCAGTAATCCTGAGATGACGACACCTACATTCCGTCCCTTGTTTTCGGGGCGTGAGAATTGCGAGGCAATCGGTACAAATATTTGGGGTATCATGGAGCAGATGCCGGTAATGAGTGATGCTGCCCAGATGATGTAGATGTTCGGTGCCATGGCAATGGCTAGAAGGGAAAATATGAGTAGGAAGAAATTCGTTAGGATGATATTCTTGCGTCGATAGAGGTCTCCTAATGGGACGATGAACAATAATCCCAGCGCATATCCGATTTGTGTAATCATGGCAATGAGGTTCGTTTTGAATTCAGAAACTTCCAATTCATGCCGCATGATATTAAGCAGGGGTTGATTGTAATACAAGTTGGCTACGGACACGCCAGCTACGATAGCAAGTGTCCAGAGTATATGTGCCGGTAATCCTCCGTTTTCTTTCAGTTCTTGTTTCATGCTGCAAAGATAATGTCTTTCTGTTTCATGCGCAAGATATGTGAGTATGATAAGAATATGTGTGAAGTGGTATCATCTTTTTAGCCTTTCCGTTTGTTATACTATTATTTTGTTTGAGAATAATTGATTGGAGCTATCTTGGATAAGCGGAATGTTGTATTGATATTTAAAGATACGTTGGGCATGGGAAATGAATGGTTTAGAGAGTTGCTGGGTATGAAATACAGGTGGACGAAATGCAGGCTCTTCTAGCAAACGAGGGTTGGTAAGGTGAATTCGATGACTCAAGGAACCTACCGTTCCCCCATTAGACCGCCTCCTGATGACATACTTGGGATTATCCTGCTATTGACTGAAAACTCGGGTATATATTAGTATGAATCATTATTACTTAAACTTATAATAGTATGAAACATTTATCGATAATAATAATAGTAGTGTCATTATGCGTTTTCCTGCTATCCATCGGCGTATATCATAAGGTTCCCTGGTCTGTTCTGCCAATAGTGGCTAGTGGAATCTGTATATTATGTTGGCTTTTGTTCCATTTACTCTGTATCAGTGAAGAAAGAGATTTACTGAAAGAGGGAAATCAGTATTTCATTGATACCTTTCAAAACATACGTAATCCCATTTCTTTGATTAAGACACCGTTAGGGGCAGTTTACGAAGGAGACTGTCCGGAAGACATAAAGAAGGAACTGGCTGTTGCACTTCATCATATAGGCGGGCTGGAGCAGCACTTGATAGCGTTGATGGAGTTGAAACGACTATTTGGCAATTCTGGTAGCCTGGTAGTTGCAGAACATGAAATCGGCGCATTTATGAGGAAGAAAGTGTCTTTTTTACAGTCTCATGTGGCCGGGTTACAGATGAAGCTGGATTTGGTTCCGGATTTTGACTATGCAAGCGCTTGGTTTGATCCGGGAAAGATATCTCCGGTTATCGACCGGTTTGTATTGAGTGCCATCGAGTGTTCTCTGCCGGAAACGCATCTCTCGATGCAGGTTTCGTTGAAGGGAGATTACTGGGCAATCAGGATTAAGGATACAGGCAACAAGCGATTTCTGAAATGTTGCAGATGGTACTCGTCGCGGCTTCCTATTCTGCGACCTCTGCATGGCAAGCAGTATGGCATGGGCGGTGTGTTTTTTGACAAGTTGATGAATATATGTGACGGGAAAATACTGACTTTGGAAAAGGAGGCTCTGCTTCGATTTCCCATAAGATGTTCGTGTGCGGTTTCGGGGGGGGATACATCCTTAAATATTCCGGACACTTTTCAGGTGAATGAGTCGGAAATAGCTTTCCATGGTTTCTCGAAGAAAAAAAATATGGATAGACCTTTAGTGATACTTGCGGATAATGACAAGGGATTCAAGGATTATCTTGAGAAACGTTTATCGGAATGTTTTGTAGTGAGGAGCTTTGATGACGGTCAGGAAGCATTGGAGGTAATATGTGAAGAGTATCCGGATTTGGTGATTTGTGATATCATGTTGAAAGGTATGAGCGGTGAGGAACTTTCTTCTAAACTGAAGACGTCGAGGGACACCTCCTTTATTCCGGTGATATTGATGGGGGCGCACATTGATGTGAAACGGCGGGAAAAGCGTTGTTCTTCTCAGGCTGATCTCTTTGTATGTAAGCCCTTTAATCTGGAGGACCTTAAAGTGGAAATATCCATATTGATAAATAATAGCCGTTTTCTTCGGAAGACATTTCTTCAGAAAGTTTTTGGAGAAGATTTTTTAACGAAACCTATGGAGCGGGCTCAGCAGGATGCCAATCTGGCATTTTTGAATGAAGTGAAGCTTTACATTATGGAGAATATGGATAAAGAGGATTTGACAGTAGATGATATTGCCTCCAGGATGTGCATGAGCCGGACAACCTTTTATAATAAGTGGAAGTTGTTGACGGGAGAAGCACCCAAATATTTGATTTCGAGAATCAGGATGGAGAAGGCACGGGAACTTTTGGAAAGCGGAAAATTTTCTGTGACTATGGTTGCTGAAATGGTGGGTATGCGAAATCTGAAAAACTTCAGAGGCAGGTATAAGGAGTATTTTGGAAAAACACCGAAGGAGTTTATGAAAAAAGTATGATATTTATCTGAAGAAAACTTTCATAGAAAGGCTGTCACATATTAGATAATGGACAGCCTTTGTTTTGAAATGGGAGATAGGAGAACTGAACATCCTAAGCTATCTATAAAGGAAAATCTCTCATCGTTTTCGTTTTGGGGATAACTGGGTATATATGATTAGCTTTACTTGCCGATGCAGTATGTGTACATCGTTGATTATCAATAGTATAGCACTCTAAAAGGTACAACCAGCAGGTTGGCAAGTATCTGAGAATGTGTAAGTTAGTGATTTTTAGCACCATTCTCGGCATGTACCTCCATTTTGGAAAGTAAAAGTAAGTGTAATTTCTTGAATATCAAAATGTGCGGTACAAAAACTTGTGAAAAATGCCGATTTTTGATGAGAAAAGGTACAAAAATGGCTCTGAAAAGGAGGGGACATTATGATTATTTTGCGAAGTATTCAGTTTTCAATCAATAGGCATAAATCGGGTCCTGAAACGAGATTTCACCAGCCTTATTATCCAATATATCATTCTTGATAAGGACTGCATTTGAACGGAATATTGAGGTTGTTGAAGAGATTTGATAGCGATGCATCACTTCGGTCGAACTGATGGCCTTTTCGCAGGCAATAAGAGCTTTGAGACAGTTCAATTGCTGTGTGGTCAGTGTTTCGGTGATTGTCACAAACAACAGCCTTATGTGGCAGCGGTCGCTATTTCTTAAGATTGTTTAAGTAGTAATATTCTGAATAGAAAAGGAAGTATTATTTCTTTTTCTGTTCAAATTATTGCTATATTTGCAGTATGGATAGACAATTAACTGAAATAGGAACTATTCCTGTAACGACTTCAATCATCGAATCGTTATACCCGGAACTTAAGTCTGCGAATAAAAAAGTGACCTGGCTTGAGAAGCAAGGATTTATCATCAGACTGAAGCGGGGACTTTATGTGGCTAACCCCAAACATTCAGGAAAGACCCTATCGAGTGAGTTGATAGCCAACCATCTCTATACACCTTCGTATATTTCAATGTCTACTGCACTACGATATTATGGACTTATCCCCGAGGCTGTATATGTTCATCAATCAATGACGGTAAAGCATTCGCGTAGCTTTCAAACTCCGGTCGGCTGCTATGACTACAAACATATCTCAAAAATGGCATTTCCAATAGGAGTAAGGAGTATGTATAAGGATAATTATGCTTTTCTTATTGCATCACCGGAAAAGGCTTTGTGTGATTTGATTGCCAATTCCTCGCAGGTCAATCTTCGCTATATGAAAGATGTGGAAACATATCTTGAACAGGATATTCGTATGGATATGGATGAGTTCAATAAGATGGATAAAACCATATTCGAAGACTACATAAAAGTTGGCAAAAAGGCCGATTCAATTTCGACACTTTTAAAATTCTTAAGACGATGAAAAATGAAATATTCGACAATATGCTCTCCCGTTATGATTTAACAACAGAGCAACAGAAGAGAAACGCTATATTTGAAGTGAACCAACAAGTGATACTTGCTGGCTTGTATGCCGGAGGCTTTTTTGAGTCGGCGGCTTTCTATGGTGGAACTTGCTTGAGAATCTTTCATGGCTTACAGCGTTTCAGTGAGGATATGGATTTTTCATTGCTTACGCAAGATGATAAGTTCGATTTTACGAAATACTTTCCTGCTATCGTTGATGCTTTTACAATGGTAGGCCGTGAGGTTGAAATAAAGAAAAAAGACAAGAGGAATTTCGGAAAGGTCGAATCGGCATTTCTTAAAGATAATACCGATGTGTATGATGTGACTTTCCAAACAGAGAAATCTATAAAGATAAAGATAGAAGTAGATACTAGCCCACCGTTGAACTTCAAGACGGAACAGAAGCTATTGCTTCAGCCATATTCATTTATGACCCGTTGTTTTACACTTCCCGACTTGTTTGCAGGCAAGATGCACGCCTTAGTATATCGTGCGTGGAAGAACAGAGTAAAAGGTCGTGATTGGTACGACTTTGAATGGTATGTACGGCATAATATTCCGTTGGATTTTACTCATTTGGCAGAGCGTTGCAAGCAATTCAACAATGAGGATATTACTCTAGAGTTATTCAAAGAGAAACTCATTGAGCGTCTCTCTACAGCTGATATAAAACAAGTGAAAGAAGATGTGTTGCCTTTCGTGCGCAATCCAAAAGAACTTGACATCTGGTCAAATGATTATTTCGTACAGTTGGCAGGGATGGTAAGAATGGAGTAATACAACATTAAGATTTACCCAAGAAATAAATTCTAAAGTACTTATAGCATCAGCATGCCCACACCTTATTCTTATTTGCAAAAGCAATCCAAGTACGGTTATACTTATTCATAGTCTTATTATTTTGCAAAGTATTGTGGCAAAAGTTGGATAATCACAAGGAGTTTTCATATCTTTGTATGAATAATATTTTATTTGTTATACAACCAATTATTAGTTTATGAATAATATAATATCGTTTAATTTATCGACCCCGGATGATGTAGCGAAGCAAATTGCCGCTAGAGTAAAAGCACGGAGATTGGAGTTAAATCTAACTCAAGAAGGCATAGCTACAAGAGCCGGCCTTAAGTTTGCTACTTACCGTAGGTTTGAGCAGACTGGGGAGATATCTTTAAAAGGTTTGCTTCAAATAGGATTTGCCTTAAATGCGTTGTCCGAATTTGACGCTCTTTTTGCGCAAAAGCAATATCAATCCCTAGACGATGTATTAAACGAACAAAATGTTATCCGTAAAAGAGGTAAGAAAAATGAATAATATCAAGCAAATTGAAGTGATATATGATAATCGGTTGGCCGGGCGCTTAGCGCTAACTAAAGAGGGGTTATGTGCATTTGAATATTCAGTCGAATGGATTGGCTCAGGTTTTTCCATATCACCATTCGAATTACCCTTGCGAAACGGTGTATTTATAGCCAAACCTCGTCCGTTTGAAGGAGGATTTGGTGTTTTCGATGATTGTTTATCTGATGGATGGGGTTTACTTATTTTGGACAGATACTTGCAACAAAAAGGTATCAATCCACGGACTTTAACTATATTGGATCGCCTTGCATTGGTTGGCTCAACAGGACGCGGAGCATTGGAGTTCCGTCCGGACCATAGTGTGGTGACAAGACAGGATTATGTCGATTTCGAGAAGTTGGCGTTGGAAGCAGAACAAATATTGGATAGTGACGATTATACGGGCGAAGGTATCGAGGAGTTTCAAGATCGCGGTGGTTCACCTGGAGGTGCACGACCTAAAATCTTTGTTCGTTATGATGATAAGGAATGGCTTGTTAAGTTCCGTGCCAAACGAGACCCGCAGAGTATTGGTATAGATGAATACCGTTATTCGCTTCTTGCCAAGCAATGCGGAATTGAAATGCCGGAAACACGTCTCTTTGAAGATAAATATTTTGGTGTGGAACGATTTGACCGGACTTCAAATGGCAAATTGCATGTAGTAAGCATGGCTGGCCTTATAGGTGCTGATTATCGTTTACCTAGTATCGATTATACACATATATTTCAAGTTTGTGCTATGCTGACACATAGCGTAGCCGAGCTGTGGAAAGTCTATCGACTGATGGTATTCAACTATCTGATAGGCAACAAAGATGATCATGCCAAAAACTTTGCCTTCATTTATCGTGAAGGGGATTGGCATTTTGCTCCGGCTTATGACTTATTGCCAAGTGATGGCATCAATGGCTTTCGTACTACTTCAATCAATGATAAAATCGAACCAACAAAAGAAGATCTGTTTGCTGTAGCAATAAAGGCCGGGTTGAATGAGCAAGAGGCGGATGTGATGTTTGATAGAATAGACACAATTGTCAGGCGAAAAGAAGACGTTGTTGCAAATTGTATGAGATAGTTTTTTATATGTTTAATATAATTCATAAACTTATAGTTGCATTGTTTGGTATAATTAAAAATAAAAATATAATGGCAGATAATGAACAGTTTCCTCGGTTTATTCCTGATAAACCAACTGGAGATGACGTTTTTGAAGGAAAATCTCAGAGTCATCTTGCAAATAGTATATGTAAGTACATTCTTTCAAATGATTCTAATGCATCTTCTGAAAAGTGGCAGATGCCTAGGATAATTGGATTGGAAGGGAAATGGGGTTCTGGAAAATCTAATGTGGTAGAGAATATAAAGAAGCACCTTGATGGAGAAGGATATCATACTTTTACATATGATGCCTGGGGGCATCAAGAAGATCTACAGCGCCGATCTATTCTGGAAACGCTCACTAATGACCTTATAGAAAATAAGGTTTTGGGAGGAAGAGTTGAAATAAAAATGAGAAATGGGGAATCTAATAAGGCAGAATGGAAGGATCAATTATCATTATTACTATCAAATAAAACGACCACAATAACCAAACCTCAAACGAGGCTTACAGGTTCGGCTATTTGGGGAATTGTTCTAATAGGCCTATTTACTTTACTGAATATAATTATAAATCAATTACTTGATAATAAATGCATCTCGTTATCTTGGAAATGGATACTACTAGAATACTCTCCCATTATTGTGGGACTTATAGTGGCAGGCTATTATAGATATAAAGATAAAAATTGGAAAAATGTTTTTACATTATTAACACAAAAGAGTGATGATACAATTACTGAACAATTTACATCCAGTGAGGAACCCTCTGTAATGGAATTTAAGAATTGGATGCATGCCATTTCGTCTCATCTTGGTAGAGCAAAGGGAAATAAGATAAAAAAAGTTATAATTGTATTTGATAATATGGACAGACTGCCATCTGAAAAGGTGATGCAGCTTTGGTCTGCCATATATACATTTTTTGCGGGTAGTGAGTTTGAAAATATATGGACTATTATTCCATATGATTATATGCACTTGTGTGACGCAATTTATGAAAGTGGGGAGGATGGTAAAATTAAAGATAGTGATAAGTCAAAGTTCAAACGTTTTATCAATAAGACATTCCCTGTCGTATATACTATTCCTCAACCAGTAATAACTGACTACAATAAGTTATTCAACAAATACTTTGAGGATGCCTTTGGTGCAGAAGAACATGACCAAAAACACATATGTCAGGTATTTATGCTGTTTCATGTTAATCCCAATCCTCGGACTGTGATATCATTTATCAATGAGCTTGTAGCTATGCGTTTACAGTGGCCTGCTATGGAATACAGGTTGCAAAATATAGCGCTATTCATCCTTAAAAAAGATAGACTCCTATATGAAAATAATTCTTTAGAAGAAAATTTGCTCAGTGATGCATTGTTTAAAGATATATCTTCCTTCTATCCAGACAAAGAGTCTGTTAGAACTCAACTATGTCAGTTTGCCTATGGGTTGCACGATAAATCATTGGCTGGAGAATTACCTTTAAGAAGATTACTATCCGCTGCTATCAAATCAGGTGATTCTTTGGCTCGCTTTGTTGAAAAGCCTCATTTTATATTCGTCTTGGTAGATATTCTTGCAAAAGAAGTGACGACGGAGTCACTTGATAAAGCGGTAAAAAGTTTGTCCACATTGGATATGAGTAGTTTGTCGGAAGAAGACAAAGAGAAAGTTCAGAAGAAATGGGACATGTTGGCAAATCTGAGATCTGAAGCCTCATGTGATAGTATGCGATTCGATGATGCTCTTGGAACAATCATATATCATGCGACTAGCTTGCGTGTGAGAAATATGTGTGAGTCATATATTAAAACTATTCAAGAGTGTGAGATTGAAACTGGCTCTGCTTACTTTATTGTCTTAAACAAACTGAAGACATGCTTGACAGATTCAGGTAAGGATGTTAAGTTTGAGGATGTTATAAAGTCTATTGAGCTTGAATCTAAACATTATGTTGAATTTGTGGTTGCAGCAGGAAAGGAGTATAATACTTATCGAGTCAGTGCTGATAATGCGAGTCTCAACGAGTATGTATTCTCAGAAATTGAGAAAGGAACAGAAAGGATAGATGAGTTTGTCGAACTGATATATCAAAATGATGCATACGATTTATCATCATTAAGAACCAATCTCTCTAACCTTATAAAGACTGAAACTAATATTAAGGAGCCTAGAATTGTATCATATATAAGCAGACTGCTTGATAATGGTAATGGTATAATTACAACCCGCTTTACAAGTAGTTTTATTTCTCAGACTATTCAGAAAATAGATGCAACATCTGCTGCAAGCATAGAAAAACGAGGTGTCGAAGACTTATTTGCTATGTTTTTGGCTGATGGTCATGATATTGCCAATATAAGTGAAACAATAATACCTCGAATAGCTGATTGTTTTGAGAAATATATGGATTATGACTATTTGCTCAAACAGGCTGGTAGCCAGCATTCTGCATATAGATTGCTTAATGTTTACATCATAAATAATAAATTGGGACAAACACTGGATGTTAAATATGCAGCTATAAATATCAAGACAATTAAACAGAATTTAGGTTTAGATTATTCTGAAATATTTTCACATTTTAATAGGTGGAAACCTGAATGGACTGATGCTGACGAAACAGCATATACTTCATTTTGTTTGCAAGATTTGTTCGATATTTATAAAGAATATCCGGGCCTATTTGCAAATGGTATAATAAATTTAGGGGTAAGGGCATTAAAGAAGCAATCCAAAGGTTTTTTATATACTCCAAATAACAGTCCCAATACCTATTGGAGCCAATTTGTTCAATCGTTTTTAGGAACCAAGTTTTTGCCAGAATTAACAAATAATTTATATGAAGAACTGAAGAGCCTTTTAGAGCGTGTTATAACTGTAAGTAGTGTTGAATATCCAGACTTATTGAATAATTTATTACTCGTATGTAAAAGATCGGAGTTGCTTGAATATTTTAATAATAAGCTGGACTACTTTGCAAAGAACCAGTGCCCAATTAATGTATTTAAGGTCTTTGGTAAATTATTGCCAGATCTGGGGAATAGTATGGATGATCATACGGCGAGAGGGCTTATATCGAATTTTATTAAGCCTGTTGTTAATGACGTAGAATGTGCAAAGATTATTGTTGCCAACAAAGATTTTTACTTTGGTATAATGGCTTATTGCAAGGAAATGTCTCAAGATATTTTAAAGAGTATGAAAAGCAATGACAATGTAAAAAATATTTATTCTGTTACTATAGCAAGTATTAACCAGTTGATTATCCCTGATGGCGCAGAAAAAGCCTAAAAATTGTATGCCAAAAATGAACGAAAGAGAAATCATAGACAGAAAGTTCCTTACCTATTTGGCGAAGGAGGTCGGCTTGAATACCTCGCATTTGGAGGCATTGGGTGAAAGCTGTCAATGGGAGATTGTCGTTGGTGGCGATATGCTTGAACGGCTGGTTGAAATTCAACATCGGTTTGAACGGCTGGCTGTAATGGGCGACGATGAGTACCGGGATTTCTATATCGAAGTGCCACGGCCTACGCTGGAAGAGTGGGGGGATGCCGAGGAATTGGTTACTACAGGGGAATATGACAGCCGTGAGGCGTTCCTTGTGGATTGCTTGCATTCAACAGATGGTTATAGCAGAGATTGCCCTCATTTCGGCGTATGAAATACACTTTCTCGTGCAAGTCGACAGACACATCTTTTTCCACCTTATCGGTCAGCACTTCCTTGGGAGAGTAAACACCGTCATTAAACAAGTTTATAACCTCTTGTGTAACTGAAGCATGTCGTGTGATGAGTGTCTTTTTAGCACTAGGATTGCAACTGACCATTTGATTCAAAATATTCTTGTCCACGAAGGGGGAGATGACCAGCATTTCTGCCGCATGATTCAGCATACTTTGTTCAAAGCACTTTGTATATCCATCATATTCAGGTATCCCCATAGGAAAAAACTCGTAATCTTCAAAAGGAGAATCTGTAAGGTCAAATCGTTCAATGTAGTCGATGCTCTTACAGATAGAACGCATATTTTTACGGATAGTACGGTTGTCGGCTTTTGTGATTAACCATGTGAGGAAGTCCACAAGCGGTGCATGTTTGATTTGCGCTTTTCTTGTGGCCGGTTTGGTGCCGATTTTACCAATAAGTTCACACACTACGTCCAAGTCATTGGAACCGGTAAGGTTCCTGGAAAGGACAATCAGTTTGATTTGCTGAGCACCGGTGTCCGGGTTCGTTTCTTTTATAATCCATATCTTGGGATGAAAATTGACGAAACCGCTCCCCTTTGCTTGCAGTGTTACTTGTACAACGCTCTGTTCCAATAGTGAATACACTTTGGAGTTGGCTTGCGGTACTACCATACATCCGGCATTGCAGAAAACGGCAAACTTACCAGCTGATTTATTGATAGTCTCCAATATTAGGTGAGGAGAGCGCATGGCTGTTTCTGTCAGGTCGGTCATTGTGCCCAACATAAAGGGTACTGATAGCAAGGAAGGCATGTCCAGACTATAGGTAGTACAAACCGCATAATCAATTACAAAGCCATCGCTTTGCAACACATCCGTATAGACGATATCATTCCATAATGCGTCAGCCATTGATTGTACCGTTTCCCATCGGTAGGTTAGTTTATAGTAGTGTATACGATTCTTCTTGTCGTAAATATATGCTGGATTTCCAATTTTTCTTCGATTCCCTTTCACTCTTCGTTCCCGGTTAATAATTAACTGGTCCAAACCGCCATCTTCTTCAATGTCATTGGTTGCAATGCGTTCCGCAACTTCTTTGCAGAACCATTTCCCGCTGTTCTCTCGTATGCTTACGGCATTCAGAACCTTGTCTATGTCCGTACCGCTACTCCGGTATTCTTCGAGTTTCTCCTGAAACTTAGTTCGCATTTCTTCATCCTGATATTGTGAATAGATATAGTTATAGCGGATGTGTACCATATATATAAAATCTGCAAAACGCCGAGCTAGGTCTTGCAGTTCTCCAATCTCTTGTGGTAACTGTCGGGAGGAAATCTGTTCAAAACTATCGGCTATCACAAAATCTGGATTGTCTATGATGTAACGTAATAAGGTACCTTGACATGTTTCTGCGTTCAGAATGTGGCCCACAATGAAGTCTTTATCCTCTACGGTCAGGTCTAATGTACATTTCTGGGTAAAATCATAATCCACATTAGGGAAAGCGCAGAACTGGAACAAGCCAGACTTCTCATCTGCATCATCATTCGTATCTTCGTCATCTGTCTTGGTTACCTTAGGCCCATTGTGCAAGGCCTTTGAAGTGTAATAGATTAATTCATACAACTGTGGACTGCGTAAGATGCCAAAAGTCTGCAATCCTGAATTGTAGATGTATGCCGGATCATATTTTACATAACTGTTTGTATTTTTACCAATTATCTCACTTCCCGTGATGCCTCGTTTGTCTGCACTGCCTTCGTAAAGATTCTTTGTCATGATGCGTTCCAGCCGGATAATTTCCGCTTTCACCTCCGACAAACGGTTATATCGTTTTTCGGTTGCCTTGCGATAGAGTTGCGGCATGAGCGAGAAATATTTCATGTGCTTTTGCAGGGTAGATATTCCGGGGAACATACGGTCCGCGAAGGCATCACGGATACGGCCAATGCCGAGTTCGTCGAGGGCTACAGATTCCGAAGTCATTTTCAATACTTGCATGACTCGGGTTTGTTCTTCTCGGTTGCTGTGTATATATCCTAATTTCATAAAATTGCTAATAATGATTTTTTTATCGTTTCCTGATTCACTGTATCTGTCGTAGAAATGCGAAGCAGGCGAAGTCCTATGTTGGTGAAGATCTGATCTTTCAACGCATCACGTGATTGTTGGGCGTCATTCTCTTTATGGAAATGCCATCCGTCCACTTCTATGGCACAGATCGGCCGTTTGGTCAGGGAGTTATAGAGCAGGAAATCCACATGTGAGAATGGACTTTCGGCGAACGCTTTTTCTTTATCTTCCAGTTGATTCCAGTCGGCAATAAATCTGGACAGTGGATAATGACAAAGTACTCCCGTATGGGGCAAACCTAATTCAGCAATAGCTTTTAACAGGATATTGTATATTAGATTCTCTGATAAATGTTCAGAGACGGCAGGATGAGCAGCTTCGTAAGCCAATCTTTCTGCCGTATATTGCTGATAGAGCAAATCAAAAACAGAATGCAACTTACTGGATTTCACTTCAAAATTGTTGTACTGAATATAGCTGATTAGCTGGCTGAGATTGGAATCCTCTGGCATTTCATTTCCGTTTGTAACCAAACATAATTTGGTCTTAGCACGTGAAATGGCCACATTAAGCAAATTGGCGTCATCCGAAAATTCGGTAGGATAGTTGTCTACCATACTCATAATGATGGTGTCACATTCCCGCCCTTGGTACTTATGTACTGTACTGGCTATGTCTTTTCCGACGGTTTTGTTGATTGCTTCAGCTTGTGCCCGATACGGAGTAATAATACCTATACTTCCCGACTCTGTACATTCCGGTAACACCTCTTGCGTAATGACATCTATTTCCCGTTTGTTGAAATGTCCTCTGGCATGGTTGCCGGGTACAGTTCGAATCACCTGCAATACATCTTTTTCACCTTCGTCTGTAGTCATAGCAATCAGTTCTCCATTGTAAAAGCGTTGATTACAGAACTCTATAATTTTCGGATGGCAACGATAATGTTCTCTAAGCAGTGTTACTGGCGCATCCCGAAAAATTTCTACGCAAGATTGTAGGAAACTGTGCGTGACAGCATTGTATCGGTCGTCCACTTGGTATGTGGTCTGAATAGCCTTCAACGCCAATTCTTCTTCTCGGCTTACCACGTTGGGTAACTGTTTGTCGTCACCCACAATCACGGCGTTCGTGGCACATGATAGAGCCAGAGCCCCCGTCTTAATATCCACTTGGGAGGCTTCGTCCATAATCACATAGTCAAATACCATGTCTTTACTGATACAGCTTTTGGCCGAATAAGTGGTGCTGAGCACAACCGGATATTCTTTCAGGAACTCTTCTGTTCTGGGCTTAATATCCTTGATCGTAAATTTTTTCCTTTGTCCGGTATTATACCGTTTAGCTATCTTGTCCTTCAATAGTTGCAGAGAAGAAGAGCGAAGTTCTTTCATACTCTTTTGGATATCGATGCTTTGGAGTGCCGAAGCAATCGATTCCAGCTCTTGCTCTAATTCTGTTTTTCGAGAAAAGTAATAGGCCGACTCCAAACTGTTTATGACATCTGTTGCTTTCCTATTTAAAAATGTCAATATTTTAATTCCTAATGAAAAAGCCCATTGCAATCTGAACCATAAACCTGGCTTACGTCCGTTCTCAACCATCATCTGATAGCGGTTGAGTAATTTCATAAGTTTAGCCGATGGTTTGCCATTCAACCATTCATCCTCTGTATGGTTGTCTTTCCGCATTTCGTTGTATTTCGATTCTTTTAATAGGGCATCGTATTCAGCCTTTAATCTGGCTTGTCGGAGTTGACCATCAAATCCTTGTGAAACGGCTTGAAGTGAGTCTTTCGCCAGATTCTTTGTAGTTGTTTGTTCCTCAATCTTCCAATCTGTCATAGCAGGATACTCTGGCTGGTTGGCGATGAATGTTTCTTTGTTTTGTACGCTACCCAGTTGGGCTACAAGGAAGCCTAGTCCTTCTCCGTTTAGTTTCTCGGCTACATTCTCTACAGCCGAGTTATTGTTTGATACAACCAATACCGTTTTACCTTTCATCAGCAGATTGGCAATGATATTCAGTATCGTCTGTGTCTTACCGGTTCCCGGAGGTCCCTGAATAATGCTTACCTGATGTGTCAATGCTGCTTCTACGGCCGCTTTTTGGCTGGCATTGCATCCAAACGGATAATAGACTTGTTTGGGCATGGGGTAAGTTGCCAATTTTGTTTTGTCACCTAGGTATTGAGCCAAGGGAACATTGTCACGCTTCACATCTACCAATTCATATTGTTTGGATAGAATGCTTTCATCATCTTCTTCCGCAATCAGTCCTGTTTCAGCAGCCAGTTTACGAAGATAATCCCAAATAGAACCTCCATTTTTGTCAATCGGGGTACGGGTAATATAGACCTCGTTTCCTTCCAGATTCTCATAGTAGCCATTGTCATAGGTCACTCGATAAAAAATGTAGCGACCATCTGTAAAACGTAGTAATTCTGCAACATTGTTAATGTGTTTATTATTGATGTATAGCCCTTTTTCTCCAAGATTGATTGTATCAGGATGTGTCAGATAAAGTAAACGGGATGGATTGTAATTGAATACACGTGGTGATGACGAAAAACGAACAGCCCAAAGTCCATTCTTGTTTTGGTAAATAGAAGAAACACGTTCGGTGACAAACATTTCCTTGTCGCCCCGTTTCTCTAGATCAACTATCATACAATGATTTGCATCCATAATAATAGCTTATTATATGGTGGTTATACGACTATGGGATACTAAGCTATTGCATAATAATCAATAAGGAACAGACATCTCTATTATATCAGACATTGCGCGACTTATATTCTCTTTATATTCCACTCCTATAGATTTGTTTAGCATAGCTTCTACTAGTTGATCGGTAAAAGCACCTTTTCCTTTTGCTGAAATACTTAAAGCAAACAGTACTTGATAATACATAATACGCAATTTTCGTGGAGTAATATCAATCGAATTATGATTGATTAAAAAATCATGAAACAAATTTTTAATCTTTTCATCATCCAATTCTGGTATATCTTCTGAAGCAGTAGTAGCAACGACTGCTCCTTCATGACGGGACGTACTAAATGGAGGTTCTTCTTTTTGTTGCATATTAGATTTATAATTTTCTGAATTAGAATCTTTAATCAGCATTTCTAGATACTCTTCTAATTGTTTAGAATCAAGTCGGGCTAATTTAATACCAAAAAGGAATAATTTATCTAATTGCTCCCGTGATAATAAGGCAGCCTCTTCAGAATTAAAACCATTAGCCGTGAGTTCTTGCACATAGGAATGAAGAAGTTTCTTCTCGTCAATACTACATATCACGATAAGTCTTTCTTGAATTATGCGGTTTTCAAGAACAGTTCTTAAAGATTCAATAAGACTAATCATTTTATGTGATGGACATCTATCTATATCATCAACGTAAAGAATTATCCGAGATTTATTATGACACAAAACCATTGTTTGTAAGAGTTTCTGCAAATTTCCCTCTATCTCATTTTGAATGCCCAAGTAATTTCTATAAGATTTCCTGCTTGTATATTTTTTTATGATGTGTCGTACAGATGCAGGCTTTTTAATTAACAGATGTGCAATACCCGTAAACACATAAATGGCAAATGCCGGAATTTTTGCAGAAATTAAAAAGTCCCTGATTACGTTATTGGAATGTGTCGAAACAATCCAACCTATAATCCAACCTATAATTAAAATAAGAAAATAAATTGCGACATCTCTAGTAAGAAGCGTTTGAAACAAGTAATTTAGAAATTTTGCAGCACGAGAAGCCGATTTATAAAGAGTTTCATACAGATATGCCCATAAAGCAGGGGTATCTTGATATTTCCAAGCATTAAACTCTACTATTGTATATTCTAGCTCATGTTTTTGTTTATTTATAAGATTCATTTTGAGACGGTTAAAGAAATAGGTTTTGCCACGCCCCCATGGACCAAATATACCTAACATTCTCGTAGAGTCAGCTTGGGAGGTTGCAATTTTATCCAACTGCTTAGCAAAACACTCCGCAACAGAGTCTATACCAAAACAAGGAGTCGCGTCCGTATCTACAATCTTCTTGTATTTCTCTTTGACTGTGAAATATTTAACAGGCTTCCTTGATTCCTTTTGTGATTGTTTATTTTTTGCTTCACTTTCATCGCCTGGAACATCTATATTAACACCAACTCCAGATTGTATCATTTTCGATGTATCTGAAAGTCCATCTGACACTAATTCTTCTTCGCTAAGAAGTTTTTCTTCCACGTATTCTATTCCTGCTGGGGTTATTCCTGTAATCGTTCCATTATCTCCGATATATAATACCAAACTGATATAACCTGCATCTTTCAATCCTTTTGCGGCATCTAAAACTTGCTTTGGAGAATCAAAAATCAATTTATCTTGAGTGCATAATTCCTTGAGACCAATAGTCGTAGATTTGTTATCCTTATACCTATGATATAAGGATAACATAATATTTTGTTTTAATTCTTTGATGGTCATAATTCTATTTTCTTAATTGTCAAATCCAAATTTATTCCATGCCTCCATAACCAAGCGTTTGGTACGGTACTCGCCCAGTTCTCGGAGTTCTCGCTCTTTGAGCACGCGGAATGTTTCGTTGATACAGCCTTTGCCACACACATCTTCAGGATCAAGAATATAGCGAAGGTCCTCAGTGGTAAGACCATATAAATGAGCAAAGATGGCATCCAGTTCGGCTTGCCACACAGTTCGTTGCTCTTCATTCCATATGACTGGTTCTTCAGGTAGGTCATACTCTTCTGGGCACTCTTCTCGCAACTCTTCCATCCAACCATCCAAGTCATGATTGAACCAGCAAAGGCGTGCTACACGCTCCACAATTCCCTGTTCGTAACCCGATGAGGAAACCTGTTCTGGAGTAAGGACAGGGAATTGTTTCACAAAACTGATACTGGCATGACTTCCTCCAATTTTTTGTCTTGTTGTATAATCAAATACTAATGAGGACATCATACCCAAAAGTAGCGCTCCGGGCATAGTGCCACGCTCCACGAAGAGGAGCGTGGCACTATTCCCGACGCCGGAGGCGTCGGGAATAGGCGACACTATAAATGTACGTTCGTTTGTCGAATTTGTAATATCTCGAAATCCGATAAGCCATTTATGTATCCATTCCCAAATAATATTATTTTTAGCATCTACTTTTACAAGTCGATTATCGACTTCCTCTTGTGGTACCCAATACCAAGGCATTGGAGTGTCATAAGGATTTGCTAGTTGTTCTAAAGTTGGTGTCGGTACTGTATTGGGGCGTTCTCCTTCGGTAGGCCAATCAGCATAGTGATGATTATAATGCCAAATCATTTTTCCTTCATATAGTGGAACATAAATCTGATTATTCAATAAAAATCTATTTCCTTTTAAATTTGCCCCTTCATTGATGAGTTGAGAATAAGTACGGAAAAGGTGGGAATCGTTAGACATATGAATCATGCTGCCAAACTTAATATTCCAAGGATTTTCACTTGTTGTATCATTTATCATCACTTTACAACGGCGATAAATCTTAGTAGTAAGCATTGCATCGCGACTAGTACGAAACACCGGGCATGTTTTTGTATTTGGATTTAGAAGTTCAAAATCTGTTGTTTTAAGTTTATATATTCTCGTTGGATCGAGAAGATGATCCAGACGAGTTAGGTAAAATCCACCCGAAACTTCACGCGCATTATCTTGCTTTTGTCCGACTGTAAGGAGACAGAATTTAAACATCCGATGAATATCAAATAAGCCTTCTTTATTCTCAAAATCATAAAGAGATATTAACCTATTTTCTTCAATAAGATTAGAGAAAAATGTTTTGTTACTATCATTTACTGCAATACCTGTAGGGAGTACTAATCCCCACGCTTCTCGTGTGCAATTATAACAATGTTCGGCAAATAAAGGATATAAATCAATATCTCCAGTTGCTGTCATCGGGAAACGTCCGCTAAAGCGAACATAACGGCTCATGGCTTCGGCATTCGCCAATGCCAACTGGTATGCCTCATAGAGTTCAGGATTAGATATTGGAAGATTTGCAATAGCCTGTTTGCGTTGTGCTGCGGTTCCCGCATTTACAATGTCCGCACGGCCATTTTGCTCAAACCATTTCTTATCTTCTACCTTTATTTTATCCCAAGGGGGATTGCCACACATCACATCAAATCCTCCTCCATCAGCAAAGACCTCGGGAAACTCAACGCACCAGTGGAAGAAACGATTGGCCTGTGCCACTTCGTTAACTTCTTGCTTAAACGAATCAGGAAGAACCTGTAAACCTTCCATCTCCGCAGTTGAATAATCAAGATACTTTATCTCCTGTAAAGCATTATAGACTGTACGGGTATAGGGAATATTGAATGGGGTAAATGTCTCGGTTTCACTATCAAATTCAGAAGTCAAATCTGTTGCATGGAATTGTTTATAGAAACTATAAACATATATATCACAAGCTCGTCGTAGACATTCTACACGAGGAGATTGCATCAATTCTTCCCATTTTGATTGCTTGGTAAGCTCTTGTAAGAGTGAGTCTTCAGGTAAATCATTTATTTCTTTTACCTTACCGGCCAGTCCGATTTGCTCGCTATCAATGCTTTGAATGGCAATATCCTGACTGAACAAGGTTACGGATAAGCCTATATTTTTCCCACTACGAACTAAATCGACATCTTTGAGAGCCTGCTTGTTGAGCTCAATAATTCTTTTCTTGGTTTCTTTATTATCAGCAGTGAACGCTTCTTTGGGAACTCCATCAAGGAGTACGTCAAGGTTGGTCACTCCAACCACAGAGTTACCGCAACGAATATGATGGTCAAGGAAAGATAGTGGTTTCCCAGCACAATAACCTTCAATCCAAAGCACAACTTTACAAAGTTCTACAGCATCGGGATTATAGTCTACTGCATAGATGCACTTCTGAATTACTTCACGAAGCGCTTCACGATAGTCGAGCGAAGCTGGATTGTCTTCACCAGTACGTAATGTACATATATACCAGGCTAAAGTTCGAGCCATAGCCAAAATAATATGACCTGAACCACTGGCGGCGTCACATACTTTCATGGAGAGTAGAGAACGAATTTTTTCTTCAGTGGTCTGACATTTGGCAATACGCTCTTTAATTACCGGCTCCAAGGTTGTACGAATAAGACTTTGCACGAGGTCTGGACGGGTATAGTAGGAACTAGATGATTTCCGATCAAGGCCTGCGCCAAAAGTAAAATTCCACTCTGAGACGGATGTTCCCTGCATAATGATAGCACGCATTTCAAGAATACCCTCATATACTGACCCAAACTCTTCTACATCAAGAGATGAATAATTAATCTTTACCCGATTTTGTTTCTCGTCCCTAAACTCATTTAGGCAAGAGAAAGCAGCCAGAAGCTGTTCATTAGTAATCTGGCATTGACGTAAATAATGCAATGTCTCAGAAGCGAATAATACGCCTCCAAGAGGCTTGATAAAGAGTGGAGCTCCAAATGTTTCATCTTCAAAAAGTCGGAAAGAATCCATTAGCCCTTCCCATAAGTCACAGTAGCGTTCATTGCGCAAATAGGGTAACCCTGACAAGCCACGTAAGCGAGACACTGCATAATATTTTTTGTAAATGTCCTGGCAACGAACTTTTTGATCATAATCATTATCTGTATCCGGAGCACCGATATTGTATACCAGATTGCGGTGAGAAATAATAATCGGTAAATAAAATGAATCAGTTCTTTATTCAAAGTCTGTGCGTTTGCTTCACCATTGATGACAGCCTGTCTGAATACTTCATTGCCCGCACCTTTTCCACATACCACTGAGCGACCCAGTATTTCCATCGCTTTTTGAACAGCATCACTCAACCCTGCACGAATGCGGTTGCCGCTTTCAATAGAGCGATTAAACCATTGTTCCATGATACAGGCATCGTCCCCGCTGTGTGTGAAACGGGAAGAATGCATCAGTCGGAACAACAAGCAGAATTCTGCATAATGATCTTCTTCGACCATACGACGTATGTCGAACTCAATGTATGTAAGTTTGACTAATTGTCCGGTGTTACGAATAAGGCGTAATACTTGGCCATTAGTTACAATGCCATATACATGTTCGGTATTATTTAGATAGTCAAGCATAGTAGCTTGAGGTGACTTTTGGCGGCGTTCACCTTTGATTCGCTGGTCGAGTGTACATTTGTCGAGAAGATCTAATTCTGCATCACCAGTTTTATCTCCGACTATAATAATTGGCATTTGGTCCAATTCGGGACAAATATAAGGTATGTCGAACTTACGTTCGCCTACTTCAATTTGTGTAGGTTGATAATCTAACTGATAATCAAGACTTGAAAAGAACCGTTCCATGAGACGACGTACAGCTTTCGTTCCGTATGGGTCGCGAAGAGAGTTACGTTCAGAAAATAGTTTCCAATCGTTACGCAGACTGCTCCATGCATTATCAATTTTGGCTGTGAGCGAAACATCAAGATTAAAATCTTGTTCACGGTTACCTTGCATGGAAGATTCAGTCTCTATTTCATGTAAAATATCATCTGAGAGAAGATGGCCATATATATGTATAGAAGTATAATCCATATCCAATAGTTTACTTTATAAATGTGATACTTTGGGTGTATAAACAAACGCAGCTATAACATCCATGGGAAGAATTGGCTTTACTACCTGATATTCTGCTTCTGAAAGATACGTACGGTATCGTGCAAACGAACGTACCAGGTTATTTGCCCGTTCTGTGGCAATGTCGTCGGTGTGTAGGCGTAGTGTCGCTTCATTGTTAATCCATTCCAAACGGCGGTTGAAGATATTGCGTTGAGCAGCTAAGTCAATATCACCGGTTGGCTGTGAATCCAAAAATAGATTTTGGCATTCAGCCTCTGAAATGAAATCATGATTGTCTACTTTCCCCTTATACCCAAAGAATATCATTTCCTCACCAACCAATTGATTATCGTTGTGTTTTGTCTCGCTAATTACAGATCGGACTCGCATAAGGAGTACGGTAGTAACCATATCAACCTTGTCTGTCTCTATAACCATTGCACGGCAAGCTCCCAAGTCTCCGCCGTTGATTGTATCATTGACAACACTCCTTGAAAGATCTTCTACGAAAGTGTGATTACGTCCAATATACATGTAGTTTTTAGGAGTAGGCGAAGCAAATGAAATCCGCACTGTTCCTTTTTTATCTACCGTCCGTTGAAAGTAGGATTTCAAATTTTCTGGCAGTTCGATAAATTGGAAGGAATAGCACAGTGGAATACTATCCACTTTCACATTGATACCGGCATGTCGTAATTCTCCGATAACGAAATCCCTTGTATCGTAAATATCACCTATAACCTTTTTGGCTTCATTCAGACTTTCAATCAACCGGGTCGGATCCATTGCTTTCGTATTATGGGCAAAGTAGGTATGTGACTTCTTTTCAATTTCTACAGCTCGTTGAATACGTTTATCATGTTCTTCAACCGTTTCTGAAGCCCACTCCATATCAAAAAGAGTCGGCTGTTTAATAAATTCCTTTTTCGTGTCGAGTACAATAATCTCTTCCATAATACTCTCCATAAGCGTAGAATCATTATCGGCAATTGGGATGTAAATACCTAATGATTTTCGAATCTGATTTTGCTTACGATAAAGTACTTTCATGATGATTTTGTCGACAGGATTCGTGTCTTCATCAAAGAGCGTAAAAATCGCAACTTCCTTTTCAGTCTGTCCAAAGCGATCTATACGACCGTTACGCTGTTCCATACGATTAGGGTTCCATGGTAAATCATAATGAATAACACAATTAAAACCCGTTTGAAGATTTACTCCTTCTGAAAGACAATCAGTACATACTAATACATGGCGAGGTGCTTTAGCTAATTCTTCAATCTTCATTTTACGGTCTTCATCCGTAAGTCGACTGGTTATCACTTCAACCGATACATCTTTGTATTTTTTATTGCCAGATAAATGTTTGGCTATATAGTCTTTACAATATTCTGCTGTCTGTATATATTGACAAAAGACTATTGGAGCATATCCAGAATTTAAAGCAAATTCAACATTCTTTGCCAATTCTGTAACTTTGCTATCTTGTCCCTTTTCTTTGATTTCTCGAAGGATTGAAATGAATGAACGGAACTTGTTCTTCTCACTATTTGATGATTCCTCGTATGATTCAGGAATTACATCATCATTGAAAAGCCCATCTTTTAATGCATCATTAAATTTATAAATCTTGTCGTTATCTTCTGCTACATTTTCAGAATCATTAGAGCGTTTGTTTATTTTGTTCTGTAGCATGTTAATACCTGCATCTGGACTTGACATCACACCTCTGATAAGGGCCAATAGATCCCAGTAAATATAGCGTTGTTTTATTTTACCTAAAGAACGTGCAGCTTTGACACCTTCACGTACATAGTCTATAATGTTCATAAGGAGAGCATGGTACTGAGCACTTAATTCATATTTGGCATCAAATTGAACGCGAGTAGGAAATATCATATCATTTCCTACATAAGGTTTAACATCTGCACGACGACGTTGGATAAAATAATGTGACAGTTCTTCACGTTGGCGAGCATCTTCCAATGTGAAATGTTCAAACTCAGGTTTTAAGAGCCCGATAAGTGATTGAAATTCCTCATTATTTCCACTATGAGGAGTTGCAGTAAGAAGTATTATATGCCTTTCTGATTTAGACAAATCAGAAAGTAAAGCATGGCGTAGCTGCTGACTCTTGTTGGCACCTTTGGGCTTAGCGCAAGTATGTGCTTCGTCCACTATGATAAATTCCGGACAATGTTGTAGAAACATTGGCTTTCGGTCTGAAGACTTAATATAGTCTATAGAAATGATTTGGAAGGGTATATCGCGGAACACATTTTGATTGGCACGCATATTCTTTTCCAAACGGCTTATTGTGCTGGAGCGGATAATTTCGGCTTCCAGCCCAAATTTATCGCGAATTTCATTCTGCCATTGCTCGCATAGGTGTGGCAAACATATAATAGCAAAACGTTGAATCTCTTTGCGATCCAAAAGTTCTTTAGCAATTAATAAAGATTCCAAAGTCTTACCTATACCTACATCATCTGAAATCAGCAAACGTATAACCTGGTATTTCAGGGCCAATATGAGGGGAACCATTTGGTAGGGGCGAGGTTCAAAAGAAAGTCGTCCTAAACAATGGAATGGTCCTGCTATGTCACGAAATGATAATCGGCACGCATTATAAAGAATACGTGCTGCCTCAGGATAACTATTCGCTCCCACATCATCAGATGAGGGCTTGCGAAAATCATATGAGCAGACCATTGAATTTAGTTGGTCTTTATATAATGGCTTATACAGACCGATAACTTCGGCATCTGTACCACCTAAAGGTTTTATAATTAATATATCTTTATCTGATGACTGTTGAACCACCCATGGACGTGAGCGAAATTCAACAAGTGTTCCTGTTTTATATTCCATCTCAATTAACTTATTGGAGTAAATATGTCTGAATGTGCAGATACGAACTCTGCCAATGGCGTTTTGTAGTACCAAACGATGACTACATAGCCGGCATCTTCAAGCACTTCTCTTTTCTTTCTATCATCTTCCTGCACTTCTGGTAAATCATGGGGTGTACCATCACAAAATACCACGATTCTATCACCATATATGAAGTCTGGTTGCACATAATATTTTTCTGGAAACATTGGCTGGGCTTTATCTGGTAGACGAAGCTTATGCTCATATAAATATTTTAAGAATTCGTATTCTGTGCTGCTATTATGGTCACGGGTTGCTTCGAGTTCCTCATACTGTTTATCGTAGCTTTGAAGTTGGCCAGCATTGCGCACTTCTATATCAGCATTCATCATGATAGATAATGTATTATATATTTTTCTAATATCAATAAGTTGATGATATGGCTGATTGTAGTAATTAAGCAAATTAGTATAATCTGCAGGAATTAATTTGGCACGCTCTTCCTCAGAGAGTGGTGTAGTTCTTCCATAACAGATTTCATAAGCTCGTTTTACTACTGCGTGATAAGATGCAGGCTCTAATACTAAGCGTTCCAGTACACCTAATGAACCTTCTGCATTTTCGTAAATGAGAAGATTGGGGACTTTTTCATCTCCCATTACATCGGCTCCTATTTCACTACCTTCTATTTGAAAGACATCTTCTATTGCTTGCTTAAATGCATACAAGAATGTACGAACAGCTCCTTTATCTGATAAAGCAAGCGTATCAAGAGGCTGAATATAAATAGCATTTGCAGTTGTCTCTGTAAATAACTTGACGTACTTGATACTGTTTGGCTCTTCCGGATGCTGTTGTTGTTTTTGCATATGAATTGCCATACGTTCTGCACTAATCCAATCACCTGTTTTTGTATCAAAGGCAAAGCCATTTGCATTGTCGTCATTTTTTGATTCCAGAATATAAGTCAAGCGGCATGAGGGGATGTAACGAATATTGGCTAAAAGAGTTCCATTATTAGTCTTTAGTTCGCACATGCTTATTGCACGAGTATCATCTGAAGAGAAATAGGTTTTTAATTGATAGAATTTTCGACTTCGTTCTTCTTCCTGACACGTAATTTTTTCGCTTTCTTGTGCTACCATGTCTTGTAATTGTATACAATAGCCTGGTATCATTTTAGAGACACCATCAAGACTCTCTCCTGTGATTATATCTGTATGATGTGAAGCATTCTCTTGATTTTTGTAAATTACTCCCGTTTTGGGATTGTAGAAAAATTTGTTAGGCGTTACTTCTCCCGTTAACATCATGCGAGATACACGGAATTTGCCACCATCATTGTAGATGATATTTTGAGGACCAAATTCTGTTAATGCCAATGATTTTGCCCGGCTAAGATATTCTACCTTATCGCTATTTTTATATTGCAGTAAAGCTCTCTGAGGTAATTTTGTAAAATTATATCCTGGCAAGAATCCTTCGCTGGCAAAATATCTGTAAGGGTAGAATTCGTTCTCTTCCGCATTTTTCCCTTGATTTTGTCCGAGAAGCATATCGCGAAGCTCGATTCCTCGTCTTTCCTTTAATAGTGCCTCTTTCTTTTCCTTGGAATTTTCACCATATATATTATTTCTGGTAACAGTTTGTGCTTCTTCAATCTGCTGTTGAGCTAATTTATATAAGCTACGCCAGCGGTTGAGAGCTTTGTCAAAATCATATAAATAACTATCCAAAATCCGGTCCATCCAACTGTCAGAGAACCAATATGGCATTTCTTTGTCGATTCTACTAGACAAATAATAGTCTGATATAGCTTGCTTAAAAATGGCTTTAATCTCTTGTTTTCGTTCTTTTGAAAGTTGGAGATGATGAACAACTTCGGGTTTTAACGTGATGTTATTTGCATTACTATAATCAACCAAATCTGCAATCCCGTTAGATAATTGAGGAATGGGGCATATGGATAATATAGTAGAATGCAAATGGGTCGAGAATAATTCTTCGTTAACCAATTCCATACGTGGTGCTTTTACCTCACCACTCACCATCTTTTCAGGATGACGAAGATAATAATTTTCGTGTGAGTTACGTGTACGGCAGTAAGTATAGATTAAAGCTGCTTGACCGCTACGTCCTGCACGACCAGCACGTTGAGTATAATTTGCTGGAGTAGGTGGAACATTGCGCATACCCACTATAGATAGGTCTTTAATGTCAATACCAAGTTCCATGGTAGGTGAACAGTATAGTACAGGAAACTCTCCATTACGGAATTGCTGTTCTCGTTTTTCACGTTCATCTTTAGGAACCTGACCTGTATGATCTTTCGCTTCCAAATTTATATTGGAAAGCGGAATATTTTTATAGAAGTTCTGAAAATAGTTATTAGGGGTATAAACAATTTCATCCCCAATAGTCCTAATTCTTGTAAGATCTGTTCTCACATTTTTTTCATCACCTTTTTCCCATAAAATGCTTGAATAAAATAATTGGTAAGCTCCGTCATTTTCTTGAATGTAATTACCCAATGCAGCAAATAAAGATTGCATATAGGAAACATAATCTTCTGAATTACGGATTGTTGCAGTACCTCCATTTATATTCAAGAAATCGCGAACAAAAAATGCCAATTTAGAGCGATAGCCAGCGACCTCTTTTCCAAAAGCCTTGCGCTTATTCTGTGGTTTTACAAAGCATAATGCATGTGAGGCAGTAATTCTGTCGTTATCGTCTAATGTCCATGGACTTTTTAGATTTTCTCTAACTTGTTTCTCTATGTCTTTTGCAGCCTCTTCTGTTCTATCATCAGAATATATGCACAATTTGTGACGCATATAATCCAATATTTGGATGATGAAGCGTTCCTTATTTTCATCAGATAATCCGTCTAGTTCAGGTATATCATAGAGACGGTCGCAACCATTCTCACCTGTAATTTCGTCATGGAGATATTCATAATTAATCTTCAATAGTGCACATTCTTCAAGATTGGGCATGTTTACTTGCCAGTTTCCAGCCAGATCATCGTAGATGATAGTTCCTAAATATCTTTCCATTACATTTTCTACTTTCTTTGCACGTCCTCCAGTCCAATTGGGGAATCGGAAATAATCGTTATGAGAAAGATGAAGGTGCTTAAATACGAGTCTAGCAATTCTATCACTACCAATAGGCTCATCTGCTTCTTTTACAGCATTCCAAATGGCAGAGCGTATTTTACCTATACGTATAAAATCATTAAAATGGCCAGATTGTAGGGCAGCATCCTGACGAGCATCCACAAAAGTCATGACTTTACAGTCTGCAGGTTCTACATTTGCATTTCTCATTTTTATGACATTCTCATATGAAAGTACGGTTGTTGCTGTACTTCTACCTTCACTACCAATTTTTGATAACTTAGACCATTCTTTACTTGATCCTGAATAGATAGCTTTTGCCGTTGGATCATACTTCAGTGGACTTGGCACATATATTCCTTCAATACACTCATTATTAACATCTTGAACTTCTGAAAGGTTCCCATATATTGTAAAATAAACTCTTTTTGGGAAACGATCTAAATAAGTTTTCTTAAATTTTCGATTCCCATTTTTATCTATAGTGTACCAGTCCTCTGGAATATCATCTGAATTTGGATCTAATAAGAAATCTTCAACAGATTCATTCTTATGGGGAACGATAATATAACCGTTGTTTATAGTAAATTCTTGCTCTTCTTCATCTAATTCATTACGCTCATCGTAATTTCTGGGTAGAAGAGTGTCGTTTATAATTTTTACAGAATACAATTCATGTCCGCTTAAACGACTGAACATGATAGGATAGTATTTTACTTTATGCTCATTATCAGACAATTCTTCACAATATAATTTTTCATCAACTGTAATGTAACGGTTTTCAGGATTTCCTAATGTTGCATATACATTTCCGGTCTGAGGAATAAATTGATGGATTTTATAAGGTAATAGATTAGCCCCTTGATTAATATTAATATCATTACACCAGTTTAATATCTCAATAATGTGCTGAATACAAATATCTATTGAGACTTTTCTATCAATATAATTATGTAATTGTTCAGCTATTTTCCTAATAGAACAAGGAGCTCCTCTGAAGTACTTTTGTTCCTGTTTGTCAAAGCTCAGCGCAATGTTCTGCTCAATCCAATTGGCTGTAGGATGATTACGGAGCATATCAGCATTTAAATCTGACGGAATAGGAGAATTTATAGCTGATAGTATATCCTCTTTAGAATAATTTGTATTGGATAAGCCAACCTTCAAAGTTTCATCTACAACTTGATTAATATCATAGGAGCTGCCAAAAATGCAAGAAGCAACTTCTGCAACCTTTTGACGCTGTTCTTTATAGCTAAGTTTATCATCTGCAACCATTGTGGCAGATGTTCCAAAACATAACACTGGCTTTTTAGCTTGTGCCTTTATTCGCCTAATCAAAAATGAGACATCACTACCTTGCATACCACGATAGGTGTGCAATTCGTCAAATATCAAATAATGAAGATTCTCAAGGAAACAATCTCTGAGCCGTTTTTCATCGCCAGCTCGAGTCGTTAAAAGTTCCAGCATCATATAGTTGGTTAATATGATGTTGGGAGGCGTAGTTTGTATGCGTTCTCTAACTTGTGAATCTTCTTGTCCTGTATATTTGGCAAATGTAAACGGGCATTCTTTTCCTGTTGCATTTTCATACTGTTGACGATATCTAGCCAACTCTTCGGATTGAGAGTTGATGAGCGCATTCATAGGATATACAATAATGGCTATTGTTTTATTGATAGAATCTTCTTGATGTTGTAGTATGCTTGTAATCTTCTATTAATGATTTAATAAATGAGATATACTTTCTATTCCATTCTCTTTTATTTAAACATATAGAATCATTTATTGCCCTTATTCCATTTGCAAAAAGCCAATTCAAAGACAAATAACTAGTACCTACAATCCCCTTCTCGGATTTCTGTTTTATAGTAATAGGATAGATGTTTTGTTGCAATACTTTATCTGAAAAGGCTTTATATAATCCATTTTCCTTAGAATCTGGATTAAAATCAATTATAAAATTCCATTTAATACTCGCCAAACATTTTAATTGATTCAATGTAACATCAGAAAAAGAAGGAGGAGATATTAGCACATATCTACTTTCTTTTGAAAAGTAATTGCATTCCATTTGAATATTATTCCATATATCATTTTGTAGATCTAGTTGATAAATACTTTCAATTTCTCCACGTAAAGCCATTTGAAATTTAGACGGCAACACATCTGACCACACTGCTTCAATCACATTTTTGTAATGATCTATACATTTTCGCAAGTCAGAAGATTCCACTACCCTTGATTCCAATAGAGGGCTATGGCTTGCTTTATTTCCACCACTTTGACGTATAAAATCTAAAGATTTAGATATTTCTAGAGGGAGTAAATTTAACTCTTTAATACAACTAATGAGATTGTAGAGAGAAGGTTTTTCTTTCTTTTCTAATGCCCTTTTATACATATCAATATTCCCGTCAAGAAAGCTCAACCCTTCAGTTTCTCCAAACTCATTCAATATAACTATTCTACAAATTGATTCTACAGACTTTCTGAGATTAGAAAGGGCTTCTTCTCTATTTGCTTCCTTAGCAGCAAATACTAATCCCTTTATTCCATAGTCAATTACTAATTTCTTTTGATATTCAATTACTGACATATATGTATATTATTTTATGTGCAACATTTTATATAAATTCAATAAAAACAAATTTATCGACAAGACGCAATAAATACTTAAAAGATAAAGTTACAATTATTTATTATATTATAAACTATTATGGTGCAAAATAATGTAATCTACAGAAGATATAGTGATTTATTTAATTCTATCCCTAAAAGGAGGAGTTATCGAAAATTAAAGATTACGAGAAAAGATGTACCATAATTTTTAAAATATAATACATCTTACATTCTGTTCTATTTGAAAAAACGAGAGACAACAAATAAGGTTTTATTGAAAAAGTATTTCAGTCTGTAATATGAGAAGGATCTGAACCTTTATTGTTTTTTTGTATATACTGGCGTCTTAACTAGGAAATAAGTACCATATCGAGGACAAATGCTGCCACTTTCTTGGATTTATAACATGGTATTTATGAAATGACATATATTTGCGCACAAACAATTAGCAAATATCACTATGAATCAGAAAAGTATAGAACATATAGCACTTTATTCCCTTGTATTGGTAGGTACTCTTGTCGTTGGCGTTTTAGCTCGGCAGTTTGTTTTATCTAAAGGCGTTGACGACTTCAGTAGTAGTGTTGCATTTTTTGCAACAGTAATTGTCTTGATGACAATCTATGCCAGCCTACAGACAACTTTCAATCAGTTTCTGCTGCCACGCATAGAAACTTTTCTGTTTCGTTTCCCTGCTTTTCAAAAGATGAAAAATCACAATGATACCGTTTCTGTTCCGGAAGCCTCTACAATCAAAGATTCAAACCAAGCTACGCCTGATGTCATTGAGTCTGCTCCTACCACTGAAGAAACAATCTCTGAACCCTCAGAATATGAAGTTATGCGAACCAACGCTATAGCAAAAAAGAATCGTGCTACTCAAACCAGATTGGAAAAGGTCCTCAGCTATACGAAGCAAACAATGGTTGCTTATATGAGTGAAGAAGATCTCAATCGTCTATGCACATACGTTGCAGAATATAGTACGGAAGATACCTTACAAAAGATATCGCCTGTAAAGGTTGATTCACAACTCAAAAGTATTGATATTATGCACTTTGGTTGGAATATCGGCAAGGCTTTTGGTAGAAAGCGTATTCATACAGCTACATTTATTAAAAATGTCTTTGCCCACACTCTTTGCGACGTGGAAATCTCAACTATTGAGCGTAAAATGTCACATACAGAATCTAAAACTAAGATTCATTTAAATAATCAATTAGTGTAATTTACCGTCTATTTTTTCTAACTATATCTTTTAGAGTGTCTATTGATATGTTGCTCTTATGCAATATTGCATGACAATTGGGGCAAACTGGTATGAGGTCATTCTCATAATCCACCTTATAACTTTTTCCTTTATTTTCAGAGATGGGAGTTATATGATGAACATGAATAAAATCCTTACCTAATTCTCCATATTCCTTTTCAAAATCAAACTGACAAATATTACAGATACATCCATATTTTTGTATACACATTTTTCTAGCTATCGGATTTCGTTCATATTTATTCACCAAAACTTGTTGTTTTGCGCCTTCATAATATTCATTCTCATATCTTGTGTTACTATCATTATCAAGAATCCAAAATTTTCTTTTTCTCTTTATCATTTTCCGAGGTATAATACCATTTTTTTTGCAGAAAACGAGATATTCTTTATCTATGCTTTTATCATATTCACAAGTATAACCGAGTATTTTATTTATAGCCTGAGTCGTTTTACTACCATGTTTACCATTATTCTTTATAAAATGAGTTATTATATCATTCTGTAAATACCCAATAAATCGACTAGGAGCAAAATGATTATCTCCCCTAGACTTATATACGACAAAATCAATTCCATTACCGATTAATTTTCGGACATTATTATAATGTTCCTCATTGTCGTCTGATAAATAAGCATCAATCTGACTCAGATTCTCCATTAATTCAGAGACACTGATAATAATTCGCCCTAATTTTTTCATATCAATTTCCTATTAACTGGTACAAAAGTACGGATTTATCTAAATAAATCACCACCAAAAGTTATCTCACAGTTATATTCCGGTGATGTTTTCCACCATTAAAACACCAATTTCCTTTGCCAGCGAACAATTAAAAACGAGTACGTATGGCAAACGAACAAATCACTTTTGATAAGCTGCCGCAGGCGGTAGGTTATCTCACAGAACAGATGGAACAAATCCGGCAAATGGTGGCGGCATTGCAACCCCAGGCTTCTTCCGACAAGCATCGTCTTGTTGAAATTGACGAAGCCTGTAAAATCACACGAAAGGCAAAACCTACCATTTACACGCTTGCACGTAAAGGACTGATTCCAGCCTATAAAAAAGGTAAGAAACTCTACTTCTATGAAGATGAGTTGCTGCAATGGATTGAGTCCGGACGCAAGCAAATGCGGGCCATGTCACTTCAGGAACAGGCAGCGGAGATAGTACATGGAGCGAAACGCAAACCAAAGGGAGGTTATAACTTTTGATCTGCACGGCTATGGAAACCTCCAAATTAACAGCAGAAGGTATCATCGGCGAGGCTGTGCGCATCGGAGCCAAGATGTCCGGCGGTGAGTTCCCGATAGAGGTCTTTCCTATCAGGATTCAACGTATCATCAGCAGTTTGCACGATTGTCAGGGCTATCCCGTGGATTATGTTGCTGCGGCTACCCTTGCGGCCATTGCCGTGGGGATAGGCAACTCCCATTTGGTGCAGGTGAAGCGCAACTGGCTGGAAAGCCCTATCCTGTACATGGCACTGATTGGACGCCCCGGAGCCAATAAGAGTCATCCGCTGAGTTTCGCTTTCCAGCCGTTTATTGAACATGACTATTGTCAGAATCAGGAGTATCAGAAGTTGTATGCCGAGTATGAACGCACTATGTCCATGAGTAAGAAGGAACGCATGGAAGCCGGTTTGGATGAGTTTCCGCAGGCTCCCGTGCGCAGACGCTTTCTTGTTTCGGATATTACCCCCGAAGGATTGAGCCTGATACATGCCCAGAATCCCAGAGGACTCTGCCTTTGGTCGGACGAGCTATCTGCCTGGTTCAAGAATTTCAACCGTTACAACAACGGTTCGGAAGAACAGTTCTGGCTTTCAGTGTTCAATGCCAAGCCTACGATTTCCGATCGCAAGAGTACGCAAAGTTCCATTTTTATCAGACGTCCCTATATCTCCGTTATCGGTACCATCCAAAAGAAAATTCTGGGCGAACTGGTCAAGGGCGAGCGTTCGAGTAACGGTTTTATTGATCGTATTCTTTTCGTGATGCCTGAATCTGTCTTGAAAAGCAGATGGAATGACCGGGAAACTCCTGAAGAACTGGAAATCCAGTGGCAACAGATTATCGATAAGCTGATCGCACAAGATTGTCCGCATGACGAGAATAATGAGTTGCAGTCTCAATGCCTGCCATTTGATGAAGACGCCAAGCAACGGCTTTACGGTTGGCAGCATGAAAATGCCCGCCAATGTGATATGGAAACCAATGATGCTTTGGTAGGTATTTACTGCAAACTGGAAATCTACATTATCCGGTTTTGTCTGATTATACAGCTTGCCCGATGGACTTGCGGAGAGTGCGATAAGACTACGATTGACCTTGAAAGCGTGAACCGTGCCATCCTGCTGGCCGAGTATTTTCGGACAACAGCCGTAAAAGTGCAGACTGCCGTCAGTCAGGAACAGTTGAGCGAATTGCACCGTAACATATACCTGAATCTGCCTCACAGATTTACAACGGCAGAAGGTATCAGCATTGCTGAAAGTTACGGGATGAAAGAGCATGCTTTCAAGATGTTTCTAAAACGCCATATCGGAACATTATTCAGAAAAGAGAATCATGGAGAATACAGTAAATAAACCTGTTACTATGCACATTTTCGCAACCGAGGGGTTTGTGAAGTTGCGAAAATGTGCATAGTAACATCCAAACAGAAAGAAAAATGAACTACAGATTCACATTAGAACCATACAAAGGTGTCAGCACCCGGCACACATGCCCGAACTGCCACCGTAAAAGTTGTTTCGCCAAATACATCGATACGGAAAAACAAATCAGTTTTCCCGATTATGTAGGGCGATGCAACCATGAACAGAAATGCGGCTACAACTATACGCCCAAAATGTATTTTGACGAGAACCCGATGGCCAAGGAACGATTGAGCGAAGAGTTTGTGCCGATGTCAAAGCCACGCATCAGTCTGCCTCCTGTGCCTTCATTCATTGAGCCGGAAATCATGAGGAAGTCCCTAAAGCTGTATCACACGAACAAGCTGTTTCAGTTCCTGAGTTTCCATTTCGGGCAGGAGGCTACCGAAGAGCTGATGTTACGCTACCATGTGGGAACCTCGAAGCATTGGCCGGGAGCTACGGTCTTCTGGCAGGTGGATATTTCCGGACGGGTACGCACCGGAAAAGTGATGCTCTACAATTCTGAAAACGGAAGACGGATTAAAGAGCCACACAACTACATCACGTGGGTACATTCCCTTTTGAAGAAAGAGAATTTCAATCTCCGGCAATGCTTGTTTGGTGAGCACCTTTTGTCCTCCGACCAGCAGCGTCCGGTTGCCCTTGTGGAGAGTGAGAAAAGCGCTTTGATATCCAGCTTCTATCTGCCGCAATACCTATGGATTGCTTCGGGCGGAAAGAACGGAGCATTCAATCGGGATGCCATGAGCGTATTGAGAAACCGACGTGTTCTACTATTCCCCGACCTGGGGGCAACCGACTATTGGAATAGTAAAATGGAGATGATCCGGAGCCTGGGAATAGAGGTTTCTCTTTTCGATTTTATGGAAAGAAACGCAACAAAAGAAGAACGTAATGCGGGTTATGACATCGCCGATTTTCTGCTGAGAGAAGAGACAAAGGACGCTATTCTTAATCGTCTTATCACGTTGAATCCGGCCTTGAAAACGCTGGTTGAAACTTTCGATTTGCAGCTTGTCAATGTGGAGAAAGCACCGCTTTCAGCAACGTTTCAACATACCCGGAGAGGACTTTTCAAACAATGACTTTCAGATGTCTGATTCTCTTCTTTTTCACTGGAGCAAGTTTATGCCGGTGTATTACATTTCCCGGCCACTTGCTCACCTCAAAAGAAGGTGAGACGGCTCCCGATGGTCACAATTATTAATCTCAAAAGCAAATATTATGGACAAGAAAAATACAGTTACAATCCGTCTTACAGACGAACAATTCGGTTGGCTCAGAGCACTCAGCCGACGCAGTAAACGCAGTCAAAGCGAAGTAGTGCGTTCACTCATCGAACACGGTATGGTGCGCGAACGGATTACGAGAGAAAATCTTGACATCATCCGAAAACTGATTGGCGAAAGCACAAATCTGAACCAGCTTGCCAGACGAGCCAATGCTTACGGTTTTTATCATGTGGCCGATGAGTGCAGTACCGCCGTTCAACAGATTTCACAACTCATAAAACAGCTCAAGGATGATCGGTAAAATTGTCAAGGGCACATCGTTTTCCGGGTGCGTAAACTATGTGCTGAAAGAAGATAAATCGCGACTGCTGAAAGCGGTTGGTGTCTACGGTTCGCCCGAAGAAATAGCGGAGCAATTCGAGTTGCAGACTTTACTGAATGACAAGGTCAAGAACACGGTCGGCCATATATCATTGAGCTTCTCCGCAGAAGACGGGGAGCGCATCCGTGACGATGATGGGCTGATGCTGAAGATCGCCCACGATTATATGAAACTGATGGGAATCGAGAACACGCAGTTCATCATCGCCAAGCATACTGACCGTGATCATCCGCATTGTCACATCGTTTACAACCGGGTGGATAATGACGGCCACACCATCAGTGACAAGAATGACCGCTACCGGAACGAAAAGGCCTGCAAGATGCTGACAGCCCGTTACCGCTTGCATTTTGCTGAAGGAAAAAAGCATGTCAATTTTATGCGGTTACGTCGTCATGACAAGGTAAAGTATTTTATCTATCATGCCTTAAAACGAGAGGTTCTGAACGCCCGAAGCTGGAGTGAGCTGCGACTGGCCTTACGGAAGTACGGAATTGATACGCAATGGAAGCTAAGTCGCACGACCGGAGAGATGCAAGGTGTCAAGTTTACATGTGACCAACTGACCTTTAGCGGTTCCAAGATTGACCGCCAATTCAGTTTTCTGAACATTGATCAGGAACTGAGGTATAACGCTCTTTCTACTACCATAAACCAGCGTCATGTACAGGCAGAAACCATACGCGAGGAACCTCGGCATGAATATCAGCAGGAGAATCATTCCGGCATCAGTCTGGGACTGTTCACTCCCTCTCCTACGGATTATGATATGGAGGAAGCAATACAGGCCAACCGGCTTAAAAAGAAGAAAAAGAAACCGAAACGCAAGCGAGGTTTCAGTCTATAATCAATTTTTTATTAACCATCAAAATTCAAATTATTATGAACTATTCCGATTTTATTTACGATTTCAATCTCTATTTGTGTGAGAGATTCGGTTACAGAAACTGCTGTTCCGTCATGCACAACGTCAACGGCATATGTGTTTCCGTCCATGTAGGCGAAATGGATTTATATATCCGTTTCTGGGAATACAGTTGTGGTGTTGGCAGCATCCCCGACTGGAGCATTATCATTGTACGCAGCAACTTCAAACGAAACCAGCAGGAAAACCTGAAAGACCTTGCCCGCTTCTTCAAGGAGTACGCCCCGCGCTATGGTTACAAATACCTCTGCACCGAGGATGACGACTACAAGTATTATCAGACCCTTGGTCTGAAACTTATCCACAGAGGACTTTTCAGACAATATAATTATGGATTGCCGTTGAAGGAGTTAGAGGTGTAACTTTTTTCGTAACAGAGAGGAAAATCCTCTCTGTTGTTTTTTTTACAAACTTTTTGTCTTTTATCTCTCTTTTTTCTGAATCGTACTGTTCTGACTATTGTTTAATAATTGAGAGATCATATTATTAAGAGAACTTGTTGCAGTTACGCTTCGATAATTTTCTATATCCCAAAAGAAGCTACTATCCCATAGACCACGATCTATGTCTGTTATTAAACGCTCAATAGAATCTTCCTTAGGCAAGCCTTGTTCATCAAAATATTCGTCTAAAGATATACGTTCTCTTAAAACCGCAATTCCTAACCTTTCCCCTAATGTATAACCTAGCCACCAATTAGTAGGATAAACTATAACAATAGGATTCTGAGAACGATCAAGTTTGCTTTTACCAAAAACTTCTCTTACCCATCTTTTGGCAATATAACGTAATGTTTTTAAACGAATGTTTTCACTAAAATAATTATCAGGTTCAATGTAAAATAACTGATCACAATGTCCTAATTGTATTTGGCTGATAATAGCTTCTATTTCGTCTTTATCTATTTCTCTTTTTTCAAATACAATATTTTGTATGTCAAACTTAGAATCTGGAGTTGCCAGAATAGGGATACCCAACTTATGTAATGCAACAATAAAAACTCTTTTCTCAGCAATACTTAATGCATTATTGAATTCAGAAGCTGCAACATCGTAAGTTTGTCTATTACGAGCATACTTTTGGAATATTTTTAAAGCTTTTATAGCGACTTGTCTAAGTTCTTTTATATGTTTTTCTTGTCTTTTTGCAGCAAATAACGCTCCGCCATAAGTACCAATTATGGCACCGATAGCTCCTGATATTAAAGTTACAACTGTTGTTGTTATTATTTGTTCCATATAATTAATATCTATTTTTCTATTTCTATCAGCAATTGCCCATATCAAAACATTGTTACCTACAAAGATACAGATTTCTATTCCAAAAAGAAATTATGTTATCTATAAATAGCTATAATATTGAACTAATTCGCAATTTATATTACAAATAGTCCTATTGAAATGATGAAAAATAGATAGGCTTTCTTATCTTTGCATAGAACGAAAGAAAATCCTTATGGAAAAAGAAAAAGACATAAACCGCATCAAGGTTGTGCTTGTGGAGAAAAAGCGAACCAATAAATGGCTAGCTAAGCAATTGGAGAAAGATCCTGCTACTGTATCCAAATGGTGCACAAACACTTCCCAACCAAGTCTTGAAACATTATTAAGAATATCTCAAATATTAGAAGTCGATATTCGAGAACTGTTAATAAGCTCAAAACAATAGAACGATTATATACAAATATGAATATATTAGATATATACAAAGAAATAAAACGAAGCTATAAAGAATATATCGGTAGTTTCGTTTCCATAAAAGACGAACGGATAAGAAAAGAGGTTAGTGAGGCCATTAAAAGTGAAAAATTGTGGCCGGATGCCTTAATTCAGTTTAATCCTAATTTTGCGTCTGGAATCGATGTCAGTCAAATGATCAAAAATGGCTTCCCTATTCATAAAGACTTAGGATTATTTTTTAAGAATACCTTCTATAAACACCAACAGGAGGCGATAGAATTAGGATGTCAAGATAAAGAATTTATTGTAACCTCAGGTACAGGTTCTGGCAAATCTCGTACATTTATGGCTACCATCTTCAATTATAGAACAAACCCACTTATATACATTAATATTTATGTGGGATGAGGTTGCATATATTAGAAGTATAATAGAAACATTTGATGAAACTATTACTAATACAAATAGAGTTAAATATGTATTATTATCAGCAACAGAAGAGTCTAAGATAGAATTAGAACAGGAGTTTGAAGATTATAATATCCGTGTTTTCTGTATTTCCCAAGTTAGTTTTATCGAGGGAATAAAGCAGTCTATACTTTTGGACATAGATAATGATGCATCTGTCTTTTCTATACCGTGTAATGATGGAAATGAAGGAATAAAATATAAAGATTTAGATAAGTTGTATTATTCTCTTCTTGATAGAGGATTATCAACAGTTTATAAAGGTATTGAACTTTCTAGTAATACTCAAAATTTAGATGAGTATTCTTTTTATAAAGGAGGGGGGATTACTTGGAAAGAACTTTCTGATGAAATAGATGTAAGACGGAATAAGAGGAGTGCCCTTGAAAATCGTATTCAATCATTTTTAGAGCGGCCTAAAGGTGGATATATTGTTGATTTACAACATAAATCAGGAAGCGGAGGCAGTACAATGGGATTGCGTGCTGCTTTTGATTTTCATATGCAATATCCTACAGTTATTATAAATGGATATAAACGTAATAAAACTGAGAACGCGATCTTTGAAATTGCAGAGTTTTCACAAAGGCCTGTATTGGCAATAGTAGAGAGTTCAATGGTTTCTAGAGCAGAATTGTTGAAGTTAGTTTCTCAAGTAAATAGAGATAAAAAACATGTCGTTTTTCTATATATATATCGGGTATTTAATGAAAATAGCGATTCAAATGGAAGTATATTCTTAGCAGATTATATGCTTGATGTCGCGGAAAGGAATAGATTTATAACCCATTATTCAGGTATAATTTCGGATCCTACATCAAAACAAAAAATATCAAATTTATCAAATTATTCACCTCAAGAGTGTGAAATTATTGATTTTGGGTTGACTGCTTTTGATAAAGAGTTTTCAAAAGATAGAGTATGTGAGTATTTATGGTCATACCTCGAAAAGCTTCCTCATAATCAATTACAATTTGCAGGATTTGTTAGTATAATCTATTATTATACCCAAAAAAGGACTTCTGAATTATGGTTCGAAAGTTTATTTGTGGATAATAGCTTGAATCGTGAATTGGTTTTATTGCCTAAAGAAAAACGATTTTTTCTAAAAATTTTTACGAGAGACTATAATATAGATAATTACGAATTTGAAAGAGAATGGAGACCTAGGTTTGGAAGCTTCTCAGAATACATAATTAAACTGGTTTTGTGTGGAAAAAATGGAGGAAATAATGATAACTGGAAGGATTTTTTATCAAACTGGTCTATTGATTTAATTAAGTATATCAAAGAAAATAATGAAGAATTAACAGATGATATACGTGGAATGCTTATGAGCCTATTCTTTAATAGGGAGGATGGTGACGATCTAGATTTAGAAATAAATTCCAATATATCTAATAGAAAATTTGCAAAAATATTATTGGATATTGCCGATAAAGATTCTCAATTATTAATTTTCAAAAAGCTTACAGAATCGTATCCATTAGAAGCTCATTTTTGGGGACATTTAGGACGTTTTATGTATGAAAATGCACAAACGGAAGATGAATATGATGAGGCAGATCAAATAATTTGTAAGTCTTTAGAGCTGCAAGAGTTTGATTCAGATCTTTGGCATATTAAAGGAACTTGTAGTTATAAAAAATGTAGGTTTATTATCAAAAGGAATCAGATTAGCGAGACTGAATCTGGATTTTCAGAAGTTGAACTATTAATTCAAGATTTGGTGGAACAAGCAAGTTATGACTATCAAAAGAGTCGAGAATACGATAATGCCAATCTTTATGCATATGCAAGTCATATACAAATGCTTATTGATGTTATTACCTGGAGGGAACAATGTGCATCTTGCAAGATTACTACATTTTTGACAGATACTCGTTTCTATTGGTATGAAGATCAATTGAATAAGATATTTGAATTAGTAGATAATGCCAATTATATTCTTGAATCATCTTTAGATATTATTCAAGGTCAGTCTTTGAAAAAATCACAATCTATAATTTCGTCTTGTGAAGGGAGAGTTTTTGCTTTAATAGGTGATTTTACTAAAGCTATAGATCAATTCAGATTATTATCAGCATCTTCAGAGCGACAGTTTAGACCATATTTTAGAAGATTGTATGTATTGTCAACTTTAGCAAGCAAGGTTAATAATCGGCATAAAGAATTTGATAATGCTTGGACGAAGTTGAGTGATGTAGAATTAAAGAGTATTAAAAAAACGCTTGAGGATAATATAAGGGAAGAACCCACTAATCCAATACACATAAAATTATGGTTAAAAGCAGGTCGATATTCAAATAATGGTTTTAAATTAGATGAAGCATTACCTTTAGTAAAAATGTGGTACGATTACAGTAAAGATCTTTCTAAACTTGAAGCGACTTATTATATGTATATCTTGTATGCATGTAAGGCAATAAATGACGGTTCCATTTCAGGTTCAATAAATGCACAATATGCAAAAGAATATATAGCAGAATGTACTCAATATGCTACGAATGACAGATACTCATTTGAGTGGTTTGGATGTGGTACTGAATTAAAACAGATTGTACACCATTCAAAACTTGGAAAGATGAGCTCGTCAAATAAATTTTTTGAAGACGTATCATTATTAAAAGAAGTAGAAGGAATAATTATTTCAATTTCTAACAGAAGGGTAGGAAGAATAGCCTTAGAATGTGGTCTAGAAGCTTTTTTTGTTCCAGCTAATGGTAATTTCTCAGATAGAGATATTACATTGCCTGTTAAGTTTTACTTAGGTTTTAGACAAGATGGATTGGTTGCTTGGGATGTAAAAAGAAAATTAAATAATGATTTGGAGCAGATTCAAGATGTAGAAGAGAAAGAACAAGTTGAAGATATAGAAATTCAAAATTTTGATGATTTTGAGGAAGAAAAAGACATAAAATCTATAGAACCAATTAAGGCAGATGTTGAACCTGAAATATATAAGACGGAATCGGAAAGTCAACTTCCTGTAAAATTGAAGATTGTAGGGAAAATTGATTTAAGTACCATTCGAAAAAAATAGCGACAAATAAAATTGAAGTCTATATAAATATAAGAGCCTTATCGTAGCCAATAGAGGCTTGATAAGACTCTTTTTAATATAATATAGTATAAAATATTGCTTATAAAGAGACTGTCATATAAACTGTGTCATGACAAAAAAAGCATAACTTTGTAACGACACAAAAGAATTATGAACAGCAGTATGGATTTTAACGAGCTTGGTGCTCAAGTATTGGAAGAGTTAAAAGCCGGAAAACCACTTTTCGGCAAGGATGGTGCTTTAGCCCCATTGTTGGAGAATATCATTAATGCGGCCTTGGAAGGTGAAATGGATGCCCATCTCACGGAAGAATCCCGTCAGGCCGGCAATCGCCGCAACGGTAAGATGCAGAAGCAGGTTCAGACACCTGTTGGTGAAGTGACCGTTTCGACACCTCGTGACCGTGACAGTTCTTTTGACCCTCAATTTATCAAGAAACGTGAGACTATGCTTGCAGAAGGCATGGCCGAGAAAATAATCAGCATGTATGCTTTGGGAACCAGCACGCGTGCCATCAGTGATTGGATGGAAGAGAATCTGAGTTGCCGTGTTTCTGCGGAAACAATAAGCTCAATAACCGATCGTGTACTTCCGGAAATAAAGTCATGGCGTTCCCGCTCTTTAGATCCGGTCTATGCTATTGTCTGGCTGGATGCCATTCATTACAAAGTCATGGACGAGAAAGGTTTTGCTGTTACCCGTGCTATCTATAATGGTGTTAGGAGTAGGCAAGGACGGAAAGAAAGACCTTTTGGGTATGTATATATCTAAAAGTGAAGGCTCTAACTTCTGGCTCAGCGTTCTTTCGGATCTCCAAAATAGAGGTGTAAAGGATATTCTTATTACCTGTATAGACGGTTTGAAGGGCTTTCCTGATGCCATCAAAAGTGTCTTTCCTGAAACCAATGTACAGCTGTGTATCGTTCATCAGATACGCAACTCCCTGAAGTATGTTGGCAGCAAGAATCAGAAGGTGTTTTTGGCCGATTTGAAGCGGGTATATTCCGCTGTAAGCAAAGAGGCTGCTGAGACTCAGCTTGAGAGTCTGGAAACCAAATGGGGAGAACAGTATCCCATTGTCATCAAATCCTGGAGAGACAATTGGGAACGCCTTACCGAATATTTCCAATATACACCCATGATCCGGAAACTGATCTACACAACCAATACGGTAGAAGGGTATCACCGTCAAATCCGGAAGGTAACCAAAAACAAGGGAGTCTTCCCAAATGATACAGCTCTGGAAAAGCTCGTTTATCTGGCCTATCGCAACATCCGTAAAAAATGGACCATGCCATTAGCCAACTGGGCGGAAATTTCACAACAATTAGCCATAAAATTTGGAGAGAGGTTTCAGTTGATGTAAATTTGCGCTCGTCGGGACGGGTGGTCCCGCCCCTTGCCGCGCGGGCGCTCCCCGACCGATGAGTTTTTAGGGATAAAACTAACCTTGACACAGTTTATCTGACACAACCCTTATAAATTTAACATTATATGAATTACCCTTTTACTATAGATAAAGAAGCGACTATATTATTTTAACGAAATCTTATTCGCAGTCTCTCGCTTCTTGGAATTGACCAAATCAGCATAGATTTGAGTGGTGGTGACATTCTTATGCGTCAGCATCTTCGATACTGTGTAAATGTCTGTACCTAAAGAGATTTGGATGACCGCATATGAGTGCCTAAAGCAGTGGAAGGTTATGTGTTTTCTGATTCCGGCTTCGGCAATCCATTGTTTCAGGGGATGATGGGTCATGGATCGGGTTAAGCCTTTGAAGACTTTTCCGGTGCCCCATTCACCACACAACTCCAGTGCCTCCTGACTGATGGGAAGGGTGGCTTCTGTTTCTGTCTTTTCGGTGCAGATACGAATGTAGTAGCCTTGGTCTGGCCCGACTTCAAAGTCACGCCAGTCCAGCTTCAGAATATCACTGATACGGAGACCGGTCATGCAGGCAAACAGGGAGGCCTGTTTCAAGACTGGAATTTTGCAGGGTGTAGCGGCCAGTTTCTTGACTTCATCAAGTGTCAGATACTCTTTCTTGACCTCTTTCCATTCTATCTTTTCCAGAAAGTCGTTCAAGTTCTCGCGCAACATCTTTTCTTTATAGGCTATTTTCAACAGGGCACGGAAAGTAGAATAATAGCCAGCGGCCGAATTGCGTGAGATGTAAGCATTGGGATGATTGATCTGTTTGCATTTGAGCAGGTAATCCCTGAACTTCTCGCACAGTTCCACGGTGACATCGCCAAAGGTACATTTGCCGCCGACAAATTTCTCGAAGTGGTTGTAAACGCAATCCCATTTCTCATATTTTTCCCGTGCCTTTGTCCGGAAGTAGGCGAGGAAATTTACCTTTTGCTTGTTTTTGTCCAGGAACCCGAATTCTTCATTGATAAGCGACTGGACACGGATACAGCGGATTGCCTCTGCCTTGTTCAGCATATCCTGATTGAACATTCTTTGCTGCTCGTTCTTGGGCTTGGCATAGATGTAGATGCCGAGGAATTCCCGGCGACTCATCTTCATCGTGTAAGGATTGCGGATGGCCGGATAATAATCCAGATAAAGAGATATGCGGTCGTTACGCAATGGCTTTTGTCTCAAAGTTACGTTGGTGCATGTAAGTGTCATAGCTATATTGTTTTTTGATTAATACTTGTTTTTGTTGCAAATTAAAAAGGTGTTATGATGGTGGTATTTATCACCGGAAAATAACTTTCGGCTCATTCTATCTTTGGAGGCTCAAAGAACTTGTCCAGCTCTGCCCGCAGAATCTTGGTATATTTACCGACCTTGATACGGGGAATATTATGGTATTTCACATAATGGTAGAGTTGATCCCGTGTCAGATTGAATCGCTCCATCGCTTCGGCAATGGTGTAGTATTTGGGCTCTTCTGGAGCTATGAGACCTTTGGCAATGTCCACATGCTTTTTGGAGTAGTACACAATAATGCCGACTTTCTTTTTGGGAATGGCATTCTTTGATACGAAAGAATAGATAGCCGTTAGTGTCATGCCGAACTTCTCCTGCATGTCCTGCGTGCTGTACCATTCCTTGATTTCAGGATCGGGAGCTTTCTTTGCAAAGTAATCATCAATATGCTTTTTGCTCCAATAGGTTTTCCCACGGTGAAAGGTTCGTGGAATATTATGTTCCTTAGCGATATGAAATATCCAGGAATCCTTTACGCCATACTTTTCCTTAACTTCAGCTGTGGTGTAGAAATCTGATATTGGAGTTTTCTCTTTGGGCTTATTCTCATTATTGGAAGCAATAATGTAGTCGAACATCTTATCAATATCCGAACGCCGTACAAGAGTTTTCCCATCAAATCTGACCGCTTTAATTTTCGCGTTTTTGATATACCGATAAATTGAGGTACGGCCTACACCTAAAAATGCGGCAACTTCAGTAGGGGTTAAGAACTCTTTTTCAGAATTAGGTTTTAATTCTGCATCGTGTTTCAAGTGGAATTCTTGAATTCGTTTTTTTCTAACTCGATCTTTGTATGCGAGGTTTGCGCACCTGTGTGAACAGTATGCGGTAGTGATCTTGTGGGCGGTAAAAATGGTGCCACACCACTCGCATTTCTTTTGAATTTCAATGTTACTAGCCATTTTAATTATCTCTTTAGTTCGCCAAATCTGTTTCATTGCGTACCACAGCGTTCCAAGGCGTTCCAGGTTGTCCACCATCTGGCAGACAGTAAACCCGACTTTGGGTTTGTGAGGTACACAGGAGGTACAAAAAATGGCGTAAAAAGGCTTAGCAACGATTATCAACGATACTTGAGCAACAAAAAAGGCGCCCCATAAAGAGCGCCATATTAATCGATTACAATCAATTTAACTATTTAATAATCAAGTATTTACTTGCCGATGCAAAATGTTCTTTATTTGATATAATCTATTGGTTTGTAGGATTTTAACCATTCAGTGCGTGAGTGAGAGCAACAAAGTAGCAACAAATTTGTAAAAGCACATTTTTTTTGTGTTGTTCTCAGGTCTCAAAGATACGGATTTTGTTGCTCTTCGCAAAATCATTAATCAAGGTTAGTTTATTCCCGATGATGTGTGTCATAAAGTCGCCCGTTATCTCTGCAAGGAAGAAGATGACTTCACGAAAACAGGGTGTCCGTAACCGTGAACACCCTGCCTTGCTATCTGAAAGTTATTTTCATCGAATTTTCTGTATGTGCCGCCCAAATCTTTTATCGGTGTAAATTATCATTGCCGGAATCATCGGGGCACAGAAAACGCCATTCGGTGTTAGCTGACTTCTTGATGTTATTCCCATGTGCATGTATATTTATTTGATAAATTCAGAAGCAACCCACAAGTCTATTTCTTTATCCCAATCAACTTTTACTCGAATTTTATATTTGCCAAATTTAGCCTCAATCAATTTACATTCATTTGTTGGATTTAGTATAAAAACCTTTTCTGATAATATCATTTCTTCCAACCTGCTTTCGTCTTTTCTATTGCACACCTTGTTCAATTCTGCAAAATCATCTTCACTGACAGCAGAAAGACATTCTTGAACCACATAAACCTTATCTCCTACATTGGGTAGTTTCTTGCCATTTCCACAAGAAAGGAACAGCCCCATAGATATGATTAATAAAATAATAATCCTCATAATGAATATTTTTTTGCCGCCTCAATCAGAGTATCGGCATAGTTATAAATATCATTGATTGAATTTAACTTGTACATCTTTTCACTTTTATTTTCGTCAATGACCGCAAGTCTTTTTCTTGTAGGAGGGTCAAAATAAAAGCGGCAGACAGTCTTTCGCACATTATTGTCTATGGAAACACCGAAATAAGAACGTGTGTCTTTATAAGTTATCCGTTCAGCCGGGAAAATGTTTCTCAGAAGTGATTTCACGATATAGAATGCTTCCAGTTCTTCCTCTGTGGTAACAATCCCGTTATCTGGCTGTTCTTCTGTCGGTTGTTGAACCGTTGGCGTGCCTTGTTCTGTGGGCTGTTCTTCGTCTTTTATGGCGGCTTTCAATCGGTCTGATATTATATCGCTAACATAGTTGTTGATTGTGCGTTTTACAAGCGTTGAGAACTGTTCAAGCACTTTAGGGGTAAATACCCCATCATACACTTGTTTCCCGAAGAACCGAACAAAATCAGGGGATGGGTTCGTGAACTCTTTCCCGATGACGGTTCTCAGTTCCCCCATATATTTAAGTTCACTCGCTGAACTCAAAATCATATCAACATCAAAATACGATTTGTGGAACTTTTTCAACTCTTCTATTTGCGTGTCTTTCAGGTCAAGCATATTGATTTCCAAAAACGGCTTTTCATCCATAATATTAGGTTCTGAAAGGTCTGTGTAGAACCTATATGTTATACCGTTTGTCAGGACACCGAATTTAGCCTTTGAGACGTTGAAGTAACGCAACAGTTGATTGTCATGCAGGTTCAGGTCTTGCTCCCAATGTTTACATTCAATAAGTATTATCGGCTCGCCGTCTCTCATTATGGCATAGTCGATTTTCTCGCCTTTCTTTGTGCCGATGTCACAACACATTTCAGGCAACACCTCCAAAGGGTTGAAGACATCATAACCCAATGCGTTTATAAAAGGCATAATCAAAGCCGTCTTTGTCGCTTCTTCTGTCGGAAGATTGGCTTTGAGGGTATCAATGCGCTCCGAGATTTGTTTAATTGAATCTTTGAAATCCATATATCTGTTATTTAACGGGTTCTCTTTATAGTGATTGCCGTTGTTCACAGATACACACAAAAAACGTGGGCATTCCTTGTCGGTAAGAGGCATCGCCAAACGCCCAGTAACTCTACAAAGGAAATGCCCACGTATATGACGTGGGCATTCACCATTGCTTTTGAGTTACTTAGAAATTTTGGCGATTTTCTTACCTCAAAACAATAGCAAACGCTATACTTTTCAAATATGTCGGTTCAAAGATAGCGATAATTGCCAAAATTCCGATATAATTTCCGATTTTATTTCTTTATAAGATAATCAGATAAGCCATTTTACAAGGGATAAAATCTTTTTCCTATAAACAATCACAAGAATGAAAAGGATGACCCAAAAGCCGTAAATCTGTGTTTTCTGCCACCAAGTAAGGTCACGGGGAACTTTTTCGATTTTCGTTTTTGTTACGGTCTTTGTCTTATAAATAACGCTGTCTTTGCGTTCAACGGGCTTTTCAAACTCTACTGGCTTTTTCTGCGGCTTAGTCTTCAAGTTATGGTATAAAGTTCCGTCAGGGTTTATCCGTGCGTCAGACGTTGCGTAATCGTTTTCAAGATGCGATGTACTATCGGCTGTTTCACGTTCTGACGTTTGTGCCGGTATTTCAATAAAGACAGTATCGGGTACGTATTCAATACGGGTTTCAACCCTAACGTCCACGCTGTCTTGTTGATGAACGTTTTCAGAAAGGCGGCGGCTTGAAGCACAGCCGCCTATAATGAATGTCAATAGTAAGAGCAGGGGAAGATGTTTCATTTTTCAGATTGTCTTTAAGTAGTTGATAATACCTTTGACATGAAGACAGACAATCGTTTCTTTTCCCGCTTCTGACAGAAGAAACGCCACGTCTTCTTTATTGTCTTGAAAAAGGTTCTCAGTCAGAACGGCGGGGCATTTCGTGTGTTTCAAGATATACAAATGCCCCTCCTTGTCGGGGTCTCCGTCCGTTGTGTCCTTTCTAATTTTGAAGTCTGTTTCCTCTGCCGCTTTATACAGACAGTCTGCCATTTTATCGGCGGCTGTCTGACCGACAGAAGTCCACGCTTCCCATCCACGTGCGTTCATCCATTGAGAACCGTTTCCCGCTGCATTACAATGAATAGAAACGAGAATGACGTTCTTCGTTCCTACTCTGTCACAAATGGAATTTACACGCCGACACCGTTCGGATAGGCTGATGTCGTTTTCTTCTGTGACGATACGTTCAGCGTCAAAGCCTCGTTTCTTCAACTCCGATACAACTTTTTCGGCGATTTCTCTTGCGTATTTGTACTCTCTCAAAGAGCCGTCAGGGGAACGCTTGCCCGCCGTGTCAACCCCGTGACCGTTGTCAATTAGAATTTTCATACTCGTTCTTATTTATATTCTGGTAATAGGTATTGAATATTCATCGCACATCGGTGCATAATCTCTCTCGCTTCATCTTCTGATACATGAATCGGGCGTGTAAACTCACAGAAAATAGAACCGACCCAATCATGCTTGTTATCATTTAAACGCTTTACCACAGCCGCCTCGCATCCGTAACTTGATAGGATTGATTTTGCGTATTTGTCTTGAACCTGTGTGTCTATATCCGTGATATACATAAACAGGTTTTTAACCATATAAGAACTGAATTTAGCCACGTCTGCGATACGAAGATTTTGTACATGTGGTTTCATTGGCTCAACACCTTTACGCTTTACTTCATAATAGATTGATAACAGACTTTCATTGCCCAACGGGTGGGGCTGAACAATATAAACTCTGTCAGCGTCAAGTTCGTGAAGAATGTTCCATAATTCCCCGTAAACGATAGAAGAATTATCGGCTCGGCGAATGCTTTTGATTTCTTCATCCTTTCTGAACTTCTCAATTTTTAAGTCCGTGAGTTTGTTTTTCGTGTACTGATTATAAGCAAACCATGCGGCGATGATTGTGCCTATTGCGCTGATAATAGCTGGTAAATATTCCATAAGTCTTTGATTTTTATTTGCAAATATATACAAACTGATTATAATGTAATCACTTTTAAAGTTGTTTAATTATAATCTCTTTTAATTCTGTCTATTGATTACTCTCGCTGTATAGGTCAGGGGATAACCGCCTTTGCTGCCACCTTTACTTGAATCATATATAAGTAACACCGTGAGACTGTCACCTGCTCCCATTGCCAAACTATCCCAATGATCGTTGTCCCAATGTACCAGATTGGGATATTCAGACGTGTTCCACGGATAGGTGTTATCACTACTTTTCTTGCTGTTTCTTCCGTATATATCAAAATCCCTTGAATCAAGGTCTGCGATAATTGTGAATTCCACACAGAACTTAGTGCTGCTTCCTATACTAAGAGCGTCCCTTACCTCTGAAAGTTTAGGCAGAGTGATGCCTGAATTACCCACGCTGCTATAAATTACCCATCGGTTATTATCTTTAAGATTTGAATAACCACTATAAATAGTATTGGCTCTTGTCAGATTATATTTGCTGTATTTGTAACCTCCTATCCATCCGTCCAAATTCCCGTTTCCGCTTCCTAAAAAAGCATGGTTATAACGCCCGTTTTTTGCGGAGAACAAAGTTGCTATGTTCCTGTTCAATCCCCACCAATCGGACGTGTCCTCATTCTCAAATCTTGCTACGGCTCTCAATCCTGATGATGTCGGCAGCACGTTTCCTCCGATACCCGCAAAACATTTATGTGCGTCATTACGGAATATCACATACGCATCATTGTTAAACGGGGTATTTGTAAGCCCGTTTCCGCTGACACTGAACCCGGCTATCTTTGAACTCCCGGTAACTGTCAGGTGTTCCGCAACAAGTTCGGTCACTTTGACCAATTTGGCAAGCAAAGCCGCCGTGACAATAAGTTCAGCATTAATCAATGTCGTGTTGATTTTACCTCCTACAATGATGGTTTCATTAGCGGCGGCTTTCTTTTCCAAGTCAGCGAAATTTGTATATCCCAAGTCTTTCGCTATGGCGTTCTTTGCGCTCTCAACGGCGGCGTTGGCGGTGTTGAGAG
>ENA-OOSU01000184-OOSU01000184.1-human-gut-metagenome-genome-assembly--contig:-NODE-184-length-17696-cov-2.086050_pt1 | contig 17696 bp, 16 predicted proteins | sample MGYA00241318_ERZ501231 | MGnify/ENA primary metagenome ERZ501231 (study PRJEB25962, sample SAMEA2042492) | human gut metagenome | biome: human gut; feature: human-associated habitat; material: faeces...
TCTTCCGTACGGATACAATCGCCCGGTCTCACCGGCTTGCCGTCAGGTCGAATGGTATTGCCGAGATTAATTGTCCAGATTTTGGCGGCCTTGTCATAATAGGCCCGGCTTTTCATTCCTTCAAAATGGGCAATAACATAAAGCATAAGCTTCTCGGAAGCTTTTAAATTGGCATGCTTCTTTTCCAAAATGATGCTGTCTTGAAACGCTTTGCGCTCTTGTTCAATCCTCGCCTGAACACTATCCGGAATTTCCGCAATGCTTTCCGGTTGAATGCTGTCCGGATTTTCCTGAACGGAATGAAATTCGGTAAAGGTTTTTGCCGCTTTGTCGGCAGCCGGTTTGGCAATCAGCTCGGAACGTTTGACGCTGTCCGGTTTCTCCGGCTCTCCGCTGTTTTGCGCTGCGGATGTCCCGAACCATGAAGACATAACACTTAACGCAATCGCTGCTTTTGTTTTCAAACTCATCGCCAATCTCCAACCTTACCTGCTTGAATATATATAATAAAAATAACAAATTTTCATCAAAGACGCAATATTTTTAGAGTCTTTTTGTCAATTTTTTTATGGATTTGAAATATTCCCTCTGTATCATAATGCTGTTTCGATGACAGACTGTGCAATGCAGACATATCAGTTTCTTTGTTGAAATACCTTCCCAGCTATTTTAGCCTTCGCTTGATATCTCAGCTTTTTTGCTGATAAGAAAAGAATAAAAGGAAAAAGAAATTTATGTAAAAACACTCAAAATGACGGTTTTTGTTTGTAACTATTTGTTTTTGCGATTTTTATAGCGACTTATTCTCTTAATCTCAGGAAGTTCAGCTAAGTATTCCAAATCAGGTATATAATATTGAGGAGCCTGAGGGGAATATTCAATATGGCTACAACTTCTCCAGTTTTTCATCAATTCGCTTGTTTCGCCAATATGTGAGTAAAACGCCTTTTGACGTATGTTTAATATGGCTAAGGCTGTTTGACGATTACACCAATTAATGTATCCTTTTTTTTCGTAATTAACGTCAGAATGAGGTTTTAAAATTTTATAATAATATTGTTTTAGGCACTCATTGGTGGCACTTATACTATAATATGATTGAAGTACCGTTTTATGTGGATAACTTTTTTTGTATTTTTCTAATAAATTAATACCAGATGTTTCAGAAATATTGAAAATTTCAGCCAAGTTACGTATGGTTAAAGTATATTCAGGATCATCATATCTAAGGGCTAAATCAGTTTTAACAGCAATTTCCATGGGACGATTTCCTGTAACCTCATGAACTATATCATAATTTTTAGGTCCTTTTGCAGGATTTTGAGTTCTTACTAAATTTATAAACGTATTACTTCGATAATCATATTGTGTTGATCTTGTTTGGGTATACAAAAAGTTGCAATAATGGACTAAAGCTGTTTTTTCTAACTTAGCGCTTTGGTAAGGGTATATAATATGTAATGCAGCGTCATATACGGACGAAATCTTTATATGATTTTCAACAATAATTTTTTCTATTTTACTTAAAAAGTTTTGGATTTCTTCAGAGAAAGGATGTATTGACTGTCTATCTCTTTTATAACAAAACGAATTAAACAGTTGAACATAATCACGAAGATTTTCAAAACTAACCGAATCAATCTGAAAATCACCTTCATAACAATAAAAATAAATCTTCTGCGGCATATTGAGCTAACATCATGGATAATACGTCATTACTTTCAGTGATAAAAGATAAATGTTCGGAAAGAATAGTATCCATGTGAGCTATAGATTCTTCTTGTAAGGCTTTACAAGTCGAGCTTAGTTTTAATTTTTTGAGTTCTCCTTGATATTCTTGCATTTTGGATAATGGTGTGGTTAATGCTATCCTTGGGGTGTTTTGAGCTAAATATCGCAATAAAAAAGAAGTTCAGCTAGATTTATCATCCACTCTTGTTGAATGGTATGATTTTCACAATCAAAAACATACTCAGAACCATATTGATTGATGATATTATTAAATTTTTTTATAATACGTAGAATACTTTCTGGTGTGTCCGGCTTCTCATTTAATTCCTTTATCCATTGCATAGTTAAATCAATAGTGCGTCGACTATCCAATTTAATGTTGTTTTTTGAAGAAATAATGTTCTTTGATATAGCTAATAGCTTCCTCTCCAGTCATATTTTCAGGATAAACAGAGCAATCATTTTTTTGAGAAAAAATATACTCTTGTGGAGGTAAAGCCTCTTCATAGGGGATATCCTCTTCCTCTACAAATTCATCAGGAGCTTCTTCATTTATTTTTATAATTCTTTTTAGATAAAGTTTAACAACCTGTTTAATCTCAGTTTCATTAAGTATTAGCTTGTTTTCTTGTATTTGCATTTTTAACTCCGTTAATAGATTGAAAAAGCCATCTATCTTATATGATAAAGTCCGTTCTTTCCTTAAGGCCTCATAAAAAGAATTACAATTCAAAGTATATTTTAATTCTTTTCTTTGGGCAAGAGATTGTAAGTTCCTAGGAATAGAAACTCGGATATAAAAACGGTTTTTCCGAAGAAAAAGTCTTGGATATTTTTTTATATTAACAAACTCTTGCTGTACCATTGTGCTGTACCAATTTAAAACGAGTCTGATGTTATATTTTTACAAAAATAAAACCCGTTGATTTTCAACGGGTTAGTTTTCTGATTGGCTGACCAAGGTTTATGACCTTAGGAAAAAATACGAGCAGGAATTAACGGAGATATACCTTATTATTAACGGCATGGATGATGATTTGCGACAGATGATGACGATAGAAAAAGGCTAGTGCTCAATATTTTTATTATATAGCCAATAGCAGAAGGAAATAATAAAAATGATTAAGGACTTTTATATTTGTCTGGACAATACTGCATTAAATTATGCACTGAAACATTTCAGCAATCCGTTTACACGGATAATGCGTTGCTATACAGGTCTGGAAGTTGAGATGATTGTCAAGACAATGGAATCAAACAAAAGCAAAAATTTTTACACGCTCCGTGCAATGCAAAACAAGATATTAAAAGCCACGATTAAAAATCTTGAAGTCTTAGGTGCTATTTTTGAAAGAGCAGATAAAGAAAAGAATAAAAATTCGAAAGTGTTTTAAGCACATAATTTCGCACAATAATTGTGCAAAAATTCTATAATCTATTGTTTTTGCTTTTTATTGTGATAACCTCTTAAAATATAAGTATATTTAAGAGGTTCAAAATGCATATTCAAAAATTAAACATTATAAAATTTCGCGATATTGAAAATTTTTCATTTAATTTCGGAAATAAATTAACATTTATAGCTGGCACAAATGGAACCTCTAAAACATCAATTTTGGGTTTAATAGCTCAGCCTTTTGTTTTTACCAAGGATAAAGAGGTTGTATATAGAACCATTTCTGGAAATGCCTACAGAACTAAATATTCTGATTTACATAAATTCTCAGAATACGAAAATGTCGCAGAGATTCAATATGATATTCAAATGACCGATGTTCATAATCAAAATGGTGCTCCTGTTGTTTTGCCAGTAAGAGGTCAACCTAGAAAAGGAGCCGGAGAAAAAGGCTATAGATTTGTAGTCGAAAGAGGACGCACACCTGGAAGTGGTAATTTTCAGCTTCCGGTTATTTATATGGGATTAAAGAGATTGTTTCCTTTAGGAGAACATAAGGAAGATGTAAAGCTTCAAAACGTAGAAATGACAGATGAAGAAAAAGCTTTATATAATAGTTGGCATAAGGAGATTATGTTAAATTTAAATGATGAAGATTTTGTTTTGGAAGAAGCAAAAACATCAAGTAAGGTATATATTGGAGGAAGATGTAGTAAATACGATACAAAAGGATTTTCTGCAGGACAGGACAATTTGGGACAAATTTTTACGGCAATTCTTTCCTATAAAAGGTTAAAAGAGAGCCTAGGGGGTGCTTATAAAGGAGGATTGCTGTTGATTGATGAGTTAGAAGCAACGATGCATCCTCAGGCTTTATGTAATTTGATAAACTTTTTATATAAGTATGCAAGAGATTATTCTTTACAGATTATTGTGACAACACATTCTTTAATGGTATTAGAATTGGCTCTCAGAAAACAGTATCGTTTTGATACTGAAGTTGTCTATTTATCTAAGTCAAGAGGTAGTATTCGTTTGATTGATAAAAATAATTTTAGTGAAATTAAAGAGGATATGACCTGTAAAGTCGAAAAAATAGCAAAAGATGTGTATGCAATATGCGAGGATGATGAAGCTACTTCATTTTTAAATAATTTATTACGCCCAAAAGATAAACAAAGAATAAAAATTATATCTGCAAAACTAGGTTGCAAGCAATTAGTTAACATGGCCCTCTCAGATGCCTCTAAAATAGCTAAAGTATTGTATATTTTAGATGGAGATGAATCAGAAAATATCAAAGCTAAAAAGGGTAAAAATATATGTATTTTACCGGGAGATACTTCTCCAGAAGCTTTAATTTATAATTTTTTAAAAGCAAAAGATGAAGGTGATGGTTTCTGGAATGATTTTAAACCCAAAAAAATATATTTTAATGGTTTTGCAGAAACGCCCAATAGCCGAGAGAAATTTAAAGAATATTTTAAATATTTGAAAACCATTGATAAAAATATGTGGATGCGTTTTTTCAAAGCTTGGATGAAAGAAAATACGGATGAGGTCGCAACATTTAGAGAGCAATTTTTGAAAAAGGTTGAAGCAGTTTGTAAAAATTAATTATAAAGGTTTCTTGAATTTTATATAATTATATTTTATAAGATATACAATGTCTTGATTTTAGGTTGTAAGATGCTGAATAATAGTCCTTTGAGATATCCGGGAGGTAAAAGCCGTGTTTCTGGCTTTGTTGCTCAATTAATACGAAATAACAACATTGTTAAAGGTAATTATGTTGAGCCTTTTGCCGGAGGAGCCGGGGTTGCATTAAATCTTTTATTTAATGCAACGGTCGATAATATATATATTAATGATAAGGATCGGGCTATATATGCATTTTGGTTTGCTATTACTCAAAATACAGAACAGTTTATAGAAAAAATTTCTCGCACCGAAATTACAATACTTGAATGGGAAAAACAAAGAGAAATACAACGCAATAAAATGGATGTATCTTTGTTTGATTTAGGCTTTTCTACTTTTTTTCTTAATAGAACTAATCGCTCAGGTATCATTATGGGGGGAGCAATTGGTGGAAAGCAGCAAGCCGGTACTTGGAAATTAGATGTACGTTTTAATAAGGAAAAATTAATTTCAAAAATTTTAAAAATTGCATCTTATAAGAACCAAATTCATATTGAAAATAAGGATGTTATTGAATTTTTAAAGGATAATGTTGCCAATTTAGATGTTGATAACACACTAATTTATTTAGATCCACCGTATTATGAAAAAGGGAAAAAACTCTATATGAATTCATTTAATCATGCAGAACATGAAAATTTATATAATCAGATTAATACGATGAAACATTTGTGGATTGTTTCTTATGATGATAATGAAAATATTCATAAAATTTATAAAGAAAAGAGAAATATTACATATCCTTTACGTTATTCGGCAGGAACAAAATGCATAGGTTCAGAAGTTATGTTTGCCAGTGATAATTTAATTGTCGATGTCGACTGCAATCCTCTTCTTTTTAATAAAGCAGCTTAAACCATCTCTACAATTTTCTTTTGTGCATCGGTATTGTATTCGATATAGCGTTGGGTGGTGGCAAGGGTGGAATGTCCGGCAAGCATACGGATATCATTTAAGGTTCCGCCAGCAAGACTGATATTTTTTGCAGCGGTGGTGATAAAGGTTCTACGTCCGCTATGTGAGGAGCAGCCTTCAAAACCGATTTCTTTATATAAATTATAAAAGAAGTTGACTATTGCCTGCGGACTGGTCTTGTTGGTACGTTCTGTGGTGATAATCCGATTCGTTAGCACAAAATGCTCATTTTTCTTCTGTTCGATCAGCAATTCTGCCAGTAAAATTGCCAAATCCTTATGCAGAGGAATAATGCGGCCGGATTGTTTACCTTTAGAGGCTTTATTAATAAGATTAATTTCTTGGCTTAATTGTCCTTCAGAATCACAAACCATCAGCCAGTTCAAACTTGCGATTTCTTTAGCTCGTAATCCTGCTTTATAACTCAACATAAAAATAATTTTATCGCGGAGCGGATATCTTGTCTGCTCTAAATAACCCAATGCCAGTTCTTGCTGTTTTTGGGTAAGTATTTTTGCTTGTTTATTAAGTGCCATTTTTGCTAAAACTTATTATATTATTGAAAGTACATCATAAATTATAATGAGTATAAAATAAAAGTCCAGGTATAAAGTCTTGTAACGCTTGAAAAATAAGGACTCATTATAAAACTTAGATTATATAATGAGTTTATCCGCCGCAAACTTTGCAAGGTCTGGCACCTTGTGATTTTGCCTTGTCTTTGGTGGTTTTTATACAGTTTTTGGTACAGCGTTTTGCCCATTTGCAGGTGGGGCTATGATAAATATAAGTCTTGGTATTCATAACTACGGCTGAGTTGTCGGCAGCTAAAACAGGTGCGGATAAAAGCAGGAAAATTAATAAACATACGGTTCTTTTCATCTTTCGCTCCAGACTTTATTATAAATTTTTCCCCAGCCTTCATTATGGCTCGCTCCGCTGACTTCAATAATTAAATCGTCCTTTCCGACAAATTCGCGTGCCAATATTGGTGGTGTGACTTCATCTTTACTGCCGACATAGTGGATTTGTGGAATTTTAGCGAACTGTTTGCGGTAGCTTTCCAAATTCATTGATTCATTAAGCGGCGGTAGATTATGATATTGTGTCCATGCCAAGTGGTCGAGATTTCCGGCAATGGTGATAATTTTTTTGACATTCAGCCCCGGTTTGGCAGTTGCCGCCAGTCCGGCAATCTGTGCACCACCGGAAAATCCTACCAAAATGACCGGATTGTTACCGACAATATTTTTAATTGCCTCATATTCTGCATTAATAACTTCCGGGGCAAAACGAGCAGTTGTCCAATGACGTTTGGAACATATCGGACTTTTAACATATTGGCATGGTCGGGCTAAGTATATGACATTCGGACTGTTGTCGCCAAAAGCCAGTTCACGGACTAAAGTTCCGCGAGGTGTCGGGTCTTGGGTTGCTTTGCCTCGGGCATTAAAGGCATAACCGTCACCTTCTATATATATTTTATAAGGAGCCGCCGGATTTGTAACCTTTTGCCAACTGGCAAGGATAAAATCCCGTGTTTTAACCTCTTTATACACAAAGTCAGCCGGCACCTTGATTGTCGTACACCCGACCAGAAACAGCAATGTTACTAATACTTTTATCATACGTTAAGCTCCTTATAAAAGGACTATATCGGCTTATTTATAAAAATTCCAGAGGGTTTTTGACTTTTAGCTTGATTGTCTTCAAAAGGCTTTATAATATAAATCCGAGCAGTTTACTGCTTAGGGCGTCGAAAACCCTTTTATAGACTTAGTCGTGTGCACACGACTCTAAATTGTGCCGACTTCTTGTTCTATGGACGGATGTCGGTGAATAAGGCTCAGCCAAATAAGCCGAGCCGTTTAAGTCTATACGGTTTTCGAACATCCGCCCGCCTTTCAAAGAAAAGCGGGTTTTTCTTTTAACTAGTTAGAAAAAGGATGTTTGATACATGAAAAATAAACTTTTAATTACAACGGCATTGGTGGCACTTTCTGTGTCCGGCAATGCTCATGCAGATGTAACTATTAATTCAGACACAGTTCTGGAAAGTGAATATACCGACAATGTAATAATTTCCGGAGGCAATGTTACAACCAAGGACAGTTCTACCGTTAGCCTGAATTATCCTGACGGAAAAAATTTAACAGTTAACGGCGGAAACTTATCCTTAAACGATTCCACCATTTACACTTTTAACGGCAATACGGAAATCAGCGGAGATGCTGTTCTTAATTTAAATAATGACAGCGATATCGACACCAACAAATTAACCATCAGCGGAGGAACAATCAACCTTAATAAGGGTGAACTTCGTCAGAATAATAGTTTTACCATGACAGGCGGTACAATTAACGCAAACGGCCAAACGCAAATAGGTTCTGTCGGAAGAGATACTGAAAAAGTTGAAGGCACCGTAACAAGCTATGCCGGAGGAACAACGGATATCAGCGGCGGCGTGATAAATGTTAAAGGCGGTGTAGGTCTTGGCAGTTCGGCAAATGACATTTACGATAATGGTAATGTTATTTTTGGTACCTCTATTAAATTAAGAGGTGATGCAACTCTGGACATTAAAGAGGGAGCAACCTTATTTGCTTATGAAAATTACAAAATTGATGAGCCGGATTTAGATAACTCTGACCTTGATGTTGTAACCTTTGGTAATAAAGCCACAATAACAATGAATGACAACACTTCAAAAATTAATCTGGCCGGCACTTTAAGCGCCAATATTAATGGTGATGATCGCGGAAAAATTCATTTTCAAAATTCCGGTGCTCAGATTGACGGTAATGTTGAAGATGTCAGCTTGATTTTTGAAAACAGCCACTCTTTAAATAATGCAATCAGCGGCGATATTGGCGGCTTGGATATTTTGGCCATTAATAAAGGAACGTTGACTTTTGATAAAGAACCGACAGGTACGATTACGACAGTTCAGGTCGGTAATGGCGCAACGCTGGATATCGGCGACAAAACACTGCATTCAAGCGGTGATAAAGCCGATGGCGAAGGTGTCATTTTTGCCGATAATTCAACTTTGGCCTTTACTGTAACCGATAAAGACACTTATGGTAAAATCCACGCTAATTACGTTAATATCAGCGAAAACGGTACAAATTTGAATATGACCTTAAACGGTGCCGCTTTGGCCAAAGGTGAAACAACAACCTTAAAATTATTTAATGGTGAAGATTCCGATACGGTAGAAATCGAAGGTAAGTTTGCCAATCTGAGCCAAAATTCCCGTTATGAATTTACCGATAATGGCGACGGAACTTTTGATGTTACTTCTGTCGGTTCTGCCACAGATGCTGTTGTTGATGCCGGTGGTTCTGCCAATAATGCCGGAACAGCCGAGGCATGGGACAGTGTTAGTGCTTCAACCAGCTCTCCGGTTGCTGCAGCAGTTACGGAAAAATTGGCACAGCTTTCCAACAGCACAAATGCTGCCGAGCAGAAAGCCTATGTTGACGCTTTGACGGCGGTTGCTCCGGAAGTTGCTCCGATGGTTCAAAAGACACAGACAGAAACAGCTAATCAGGTCTTTGGTGCCGTATCAACCCGTTTAACCGGTGGTTCAATCTCAACAGGTGGCGAAGGTATGGCTTCTGGCGATAATATCTTCAAACGTGGTGCAATGTGGGTTCAGGGTTTGTTCAACAAATCCAAACTGGACGATACATCCAAAGCCAAAGGTTTTGATGCAGATTCTAACGGTATTGCCTTCGGTGCCGAGAAGTTTATAACCGATGATACCAAGGTTGGTATTGGTTACGCTTATACCAACACCGATATAGATGGTTTCATGCGTGATACTGATGTTGATACACATACTGCCATCCTGTATGGTGAATATAAACCATCCAACTGGTACGTAAATGGTATTGCGACCTATGGCTGGTCTGATTACGAAGAAAGCAAGAGTGTCGCCGGAGTTGGTGTCAAAGCTGACTACGATGTAGAAACCTTTGGTTTGCAGGCAATGACCGGTTACGATATGAATATCAACGGTCTTGGTGTAACGCCAGAAGCAGGATTACGTTATGTTCACATCAAACAAGACGCTTATAAAGATTCTGCCGACCAGCGTGTATCTGCCAATGACAGCGATATCTTGACCGGTGTCATTGGTGCCAAAGTCAGCAAAAACTTTGAGCTGTCCAATGGTATGAACATCAAACCGGAAGCCAGAATTGCCGTCACCTACGACTTGATGAACGATGATGTTAATTCGGTTGTAACTTTGGCAAACGGTTCTGCTTATACCGTAAACGGTGAAGCTCTTGACCGTTTCGGAGTGGAATTTGGTGCCGGTGTAACTGCGGAAGTCAACGACAAGGTTGAACTTTCGCTTGGTTATGAAGGCAAATTCCGTGAGGACTACCAAGACCATACAGGCTTAATTAACGCTAAGTATAAATTTTAAGCGTTAAATCATCCAAACAAAGCAGTCCTGAATGTTTTTTATTCGGGGCTGTTTTTTGTGATGATTTTTTTGTATTAATTGACATACGGCGTAAAAGATTATCTACTTAATGCATATTAACTTAATAACGAGGCATATTTTGAGGCATGCAAATAAATTTGATTCTGAGGAAGAAAAATTCTTATCAGATATAGGAACTAAAGTTAAAAATTTTCGGGTTTATAAAAATATTAATTTGACAACTTTAGCTCAGAAAGCTGGCATTGATTACCGAACATTAAAAGCCATTGAAACGGGAAAAGCAAATCCTACAATTTTAGTTTTGAATAAAATTGCTAAAGCTTTGGAAACCAATGTAACAATTTTGACCGATGTAAATTATGATACTAATACCGTAGATACTAGAAAATCTTTAACCGATTTAATTTATAGCCTTAATCAAAAACAACTTAAGATTTTGAATGATACTGTGTCTTTGCTTTGTGAACATCCGTATCAATTTTGGAAGAAGATAAGGGATGTTTTGATAAAAGATTATGAAGAACGAATTAATGAAATTGAGATGTGGATGTTTTATTCAAAGAAAAATAAACAATAATTTATTATCGCCTGCATTAAAATGTAGGCATTTTTTTTGTGTGTAAATATGTTGTAATGCATTGATTTCAAACAAAATATTTTCTTTGTTTTTGCCTTTGAATGCGAAAAAACAAATTTTGGTAAAGAGCCTCCGTAAATAACATCAACGGAGAGCTTTGTCTTGAATTACCAAGCATTAAATGACGAGATTTTGAAATGTTGTCCTGACTTGACGGCGGGTGAAGCGGTCGATGCGGGTAAAAATCTTGTTGCTCTGTTGAAGATATTACACGAGGCCACTCAGGAAAATCCTGAGTTGGAAGTTTTAATCAATGCTCAAATGAAAGGAAGGTCTATCAATGAGCACAAATAATAAAAACGTCTGTGATACCTGTGTTTTACTGGTCGATTACACGGACATCACAATAACAAAGCTTGGGCGTTTTAAGCCCAATCCGAAAATCCTCTGGGATATGCAAGGGGCGGAGGTTGTAACCTGCTATAACTTCGCAACGAGTGAAGAGCAGCAACAGCATTACTACCCCAAGTTGTCGTTAAGCAGCGTCCCGCGGTACGGGGGTTTCAGCGTTAAGCTTAAAATTGAGTTTTCTGCGCCGAAGCTTCTGCATTTTCCACCCAACAATCTGGAAGAAGTTTGCGATGCCGATTTTGAAGATATCATCGGCATTTTGGCATTACGGCTTCACGAGATGGGTGTTGATGTTTCGCCTCAAGTGTTGCAGTCGTCACAAGTTGTAAGGATTGATTTTGGCAAGAACATTTTGGTCAAAGTCGCACCCTGTGTGATTTTACAATACTTGAACAAAGCAGACATCAGCCGCCGGCTCGATTGTACCAAGGCGTTATACCGAAATGAAGGGCATTCGCTGCACTTTTTAGCCAGGCATCGGAATGTCGTTATTTACGACAAGCTCAGGGATATTCAAAAAGCCCGGTATTGCAAAAGTCGGGCTGTCAGTTCCGAAAATGCTCAGGCGATTGATTTGACAGCCTTAGGTTCAAAACAATACTTACGGGTTGAAATTCAATTGGGTAATTCCGAGAACATCCGCCAAGCCATCAGCAAAGCGGGGTTGCCGGTTCCAGAGCTGACATTCCAAAATCTTTTCAGCAGCCAAATTTGCCGAGCTGTTACACTGGTTTATTGGAACGAAATTTTGGGGGCAATTAGATACCAGCAGTTAAGCGAAGAAGATGCTGCGGAATTATTCAAACGCCTACTGGATGCCAAATATAAGTTTCTAAAAGCCCTCCAGCTTGTCGGTTTGGTAACGCTGTTAAGGACAATGGGTAAACGGGAACTGCGAATGCATGCAGGGAATTTTTCACCTGCCATTTACGAGCTGTTTCGGTTGATTAATCAACTCGAACCGCAAAACAATTGGCTGCAGCCGGATTTGGACGGCATAACCGCAGCCATTAATGAAAATCAAATCATAACTTTAAAGGAAAAAGCAAATGACTAAAGTATATAAACAAGCAGAGCATGCTATTATCTTCAATCGGGTATCATCCGTAAATCAGGACTTTCATAGTTCAGGTGAACATCAATATTCGGTATGTGCAAAATACTGCCAAAATAAAGGGCTGTCAATTTTAGGAGCGTATGGGATGATTGAAACCGCTTATAAAAGAAGGCGTCCCGGGTTTGAAAGTATTTTAGACTGTCTGGAGCAACATCACGGGGAGCCCGTGGCTCTTGTCGTAACTTCCGTTGACCGTCTTTTACGATCATTTTGCTTCTTGGATAGACTGAATAAATTGCGGGAAGAAGGCCGTTTAGAACTACACTTTGTTGAGGAAAAATTACTCTTATCAGCTAACTCAACACCTAATGAAATATGTAGCTTTAAAAAGGCAGTAGCCGAAGCGGAAGGATATTCCGCATGGATTTCTTGCGAAACCAAACTGGCTTTGCAAAATTTGAGAGAAAGGGGAATATATCCGGGAAAGGCTCCGATAGGTTATATTAATACTTGCTTGGATGGTTGCAAATCAATTGAACCCAATGAACAAGTTAGTAAAGTTCAACTACTATTTGACGCTTTTTTGCAGCCTGAAATTGGTGTCTGCGAACTACTTCAGATTGCTAAAATTATGAATTTACGTACAATCACGGGTAAATCAATTAGCCGAAAAACGTTGGTTCATATGCTGAAAAATCCATTTTATTCAGGGTACATGAGAAGTGGAGGAAGGCTGTATCGACATAAATATATCTCTTTAGTCAATGACATGATTTTTGACGCTGTTCAAAAGAAATTGGACAGGGAACTCGGCAGAATTCCTAACAAATAAACAGAGGTGACGATAATCGGCCAGAGAAGGCTGGATAATACATCCGGCCTTCCTTGACCTGTCAAAATGATGAATCTTAAAATAAAGCATAATTTTAATACGGAAAGGTAAGAATATGGGAAGAAAAATAGTAAAAACAATAGACAATGAAGCGGCAAAGAAAGCCGTGATTTGGACACGTGTTTCAAGCAGAGAGCAAGAGGAAGGGTATTCACTGGATGCACAAAAAGACCGCTCGACGACATACTGCCGGGCTAAAGGGCTTGAAATATTAGCTGTATTTGAAATTGTTGAGAGCAGCACCAGAGGCGACCGAGAGAAGTTTTATGAGATGATTAACTTTGTTAAAAGGCAGAAAAGCTGTATAGCCATTGTTTGTGACAAGGTTGACCGCTTACAGCGTAGTTTCAGAGAAGTTCCTGTTTTGGAAGAACTACGCAAGAGCAGAAAAATTGAATTGCATTTTGTAACGGAAGGACAGATGCTTAATTCAAAATCGAATAGTTCTCAAATTATGTCATATCAATGTTTTGTGATGATGGCAGAAAGTTACACTAATAATATTTCGGATAACGTTTGCCGAAGTCTGGAAGAAATGCGAAAAAAAGGAAAATGGGCTCATCATGCACCGGTCGGATATAAAAATGTAAAGGATGCCAACGGCAACAGCGATATTGTGCTGGATGAAAATAACCATTTCATCATTACGCGGTTGTTTAAAGAATTTTCGATTGGTACTTATAACCTTGAACAGATAACGCGGAAAGCTGCGGACTTGGGGCTTAAGATGAAAAACAGCAAGAAACTTCATAAGCAGACTATCCGCGGAATATTAAGCAACCGTTTTTATGTCGGGGAGATGTTCAGTGGCGGACAATATTATCCGCATTGTTATCCGCGGCTGACGGATAGCTATACGTTTGAACGGTGTCAGAAAATTTTAGAAGGTAAGGCAAATCATAAGGTGCAGAAGCATGAATATGTATTCAAAGGATTGGTTCGCTGTAAAAAATGCGGTGGTGTTGTTTCAACCGATATCAATGTACATTCGGCGAAAAAGAAGGGTGGAGAAAAAATCGTTTATAAATACCTTTTTTGTCCGCAATGCGGAGGCTATCGGACGAGAGAGGAAAATGGGGTTGAAAAAGTGAAAGAGGTATTAAAAACGCTTAAAAACATGCCTAAAAGTGTTGTCGAGAAATTGGTTGCCTGTTTGGATGAAGAAATTTACAAAGACCATAAAATGGAAATAGAAGCCAAGAAGGCATTGGACAGGCAGATTGCCGGTTTTGCAGAAAAGGAAAGCAGGTTGATAGACCTGTTTACGGAAGGCAGTATTACACAGGATTTATATACCAAAAAACTAACCGAATACAGACAGGATAAGAAAAAACTGGAAGAGCGATTAACCGACTATAGTCATCTGACTAAGCAAGGTTTAATAACGCTCAAATACTTGGCTGGCTTGCTTTTGATGTCAGACCAGATATGGAATTTTCTGAACAACGACAAAAAACAGCAGGTTTTAAAATTACTTTGTTCGGAAATTTTATTAGACGGTAAAAATGTAGATATTTCAATAAGAAAGCCTATCTTAGCACTGGCTAAAATAGGCTCTTGTCAAGTTTGGCTGGGGTGGCTGGATTCGAACCAACGAATGTCGGCACCAAAAGCCGATGCCTTACCACTTGGCGACACCCCAATATGTTCCAGCCGGTAAGCTGCCGGGTAGATCGATAACGTCTGCAGGCTTATATTTATGCTAAAATTTTTATTATTGCAAGACTTTTTTCTTTGCCTTTGCAAAAAAGGTTTTCACTTTTATTTCAGCAGCTGTTTTTTCTTTTCTTCGCGAGCCTTGAGAATGTCGAGGTCTCTTTCCGTGGCGATCCTGTCCAGAATGGTTTTAACCACCTGATCCAATTCGTGATTTTCCCGATAATCGGCGTGCAGGGCAAAGTTGACACGGTTGTCAACCAGCAGCCGCAGAGCTTTTTGTTTACTGGTTGCGCTTTGGTCATATACGGCAATGGCGTTGCCGCCGCGCTCTTTTGTCAGTTTCATTGACGGGATATCGGTCATTCCGTCGCCGAAATAAATCATCCGTTTGAACGGAATGGGGCGTTCTTCATCGGGTGTAAATTCATTTACTGCAACGTCATCGTTTTTGCCCAGACCTTTGTTGATTTTGGAGAGATATTGGGTTTTGATGCTGTAATTGATGACCCGTGCCGGCCAAACCGGAGTGCCGTCAGCACCGAAGGCATAAGAACAGGCAAAAATATCTTTGAAATACTTGCTGACTTCGGTTCCGGCCATAATCTCTTCGTAGCCTGATGATATGATGTAATGTTCAATTTCCAAATCAAGCGAAGCGCCGAAACGGTTAATCCGCTCAAACCATTCCAGAACGCCGGGAAAATAAATCACGCCTTTCCCGCATTCCTTCAGATTTTCTTTCGTCAGGCGAATGCCCATTTCTTTGGCCGTTTTCATAAAATAATACATACTGCCGGTCACTTGGTCGGCGCCGTTTTCACGCGACCATTGGTTGGCCTTGGCCCAGAACTCGTCCGGCGTCATCCCGAATTGCGGAATCAGGCAAAAGTCCTGCATATACTGAGTGCTCAGGGTTTCGTCAAAGTCATAAATCAGAGCGACTTTAGTCTTATTATTTTGCATTTTTGATTATCTCCGCTTGCTTTTTGGAATTTATTATTATACAAGTAAGAAGTTAATTTTTTACTAGTTTTAATAAAGAGGAAATTTCGAAATGGTTGCAAAGACAATGGACCAGCTGGTCTCCTTATGTAAACGCCGTGGCTTTATTTTTCAGAATGCCGATATCTACGGCGGCATGCAGGGGGTTTATGACTATGGTCCGTTAGGCGTAGAATTGAAGAACAACCTGAAAGCGGCCTGGTGGCGGGCAATGGTCTATGAACGTGATGATATCGAAGGACTGGATGCCGCTATTTTGACTAACCGCAAGGTTTTGCATTATTCCGGCCATGAAGACACTTTCTCTGACCCGATGACCGACTGCCGCAAATGCAAAGGGCGTTTCCGCGCTGACCACATTAAAGACGGAAAGTGCCCGAATTGCGGCTCGACAGATTTGACCGAACCCCGTCCGTTTAACCTGATGTTCAAGACGACGGTCGGCCCGGTTGATAATGCGGAAAATCTGGCTTATCTGCGTCCGGAAACCGCACAGGCAATTTTTACCCAATTTAAAAACGTGGTTGATTCCACCTCGCGCAAGCTGCCGTTCGGCATTGCTCAAATCGGCAAATCTTTCCGCAATGAAATCACACCGCGCAACTTTATCTTCCGCGTCAGGGAGTTTGAACAGGCCGAGCTGGAATATTTTGTTATGCCCGGCGAAGACGAAAAATGGCATGAAATGTGGAAAGAAGCCCGGATCAAATGGTGGGAAGAGCAGGGACTGCCGCGCGAGCACATTAATATTTATACCACGCCGAAAGAAGATTTGGCTCACTATGCCAAAGCCTGCTATGACATTGAATATCAGTTCCCTCACGGTATGGAAGAACTGGAAGGCATAGCCAACCGCACCGATTATGACCTCGGCAACCATACCAAAGGGCAGGATGAATTAAATCTGACCTCGCACTGTCATCCCAACAGTGAATCTACCACCAAGTTGTGCATTCGTGATGATGACAGCAATTCTTGGGTCGTTCCCTTTGTGATTGAACCTTCGATGGGGGTTGATCGCGGCGTTTTGGCTGTTTTGACCGAAGCTTATGAAGAGGAAGATCTCGGCAATAACAACAGCCGTATTGTTTTGAAACTGAAGAAACATCTTGCGCCGATAAAGGTCGCGGTTATTCCGTTGAAAAAGAATAACGAGCAGATAATGGCCAAATGCCATGAAATCAAACAAAATCTGCTTAAACTGGGGATTGGGCGCGTTGCGTTGGAAAATACCGGAAATATCGGCAAAGCCTACCGTCGCCACGATGAAGTCGGTACCCCGCTGTGCCTGACTGTCGATTTTGAAACCATTGAAAACCAACCGGAATCCGTAACCGTCCGCGATCGTGACACAATGGAACAGCATCGCGTTAATATTGCAGATCTGCCGGCTTATTTGCGGGAATATTTTCTGAGTTAAAAAAAGCTCCCTTTGGGGAGCTTTTTTTTAACTGCCGTAATAAGGAACGAAAGTAGCATGTACGTCATCTGCATCTATAGTTATCCTGTCACCCTCTGAGATATTGAAATAGAAAAAGGACCGTTGTGTTACGTCACCGGTTAACGAACCGATTTTTTTGCCGTTGATGATGATAAAAGCGCCATAATTTTTAATGTCATGAGCATGTCCGATAACAATTCCGTTTTGATAAGCCGGCCAATCCTGTTTTCCCGGAATATCTGATGCCCAAGCCCAATTTAATTTAAATTGATAAAATGTATCAGCTTTTTTAGTGCAGTTAAAATAGGAGGTGTTAAAAGGGCACTTGAGGGCAGGGCTGAGACAGTCAGAGGTGCTTCCGGTATAAGTATATCCCAAATCAGAGCACGAAGGCTGAGCGCCGCAGGTCTGGGCATAAGCGTTGCCGACAATCGCCGAGGTTAAAATGCTCCCCG
>ENA-OOSU01000227-OOSU01000227.1-human-gut-metagenome-genome-assembly--contig:-NODE-227-length-14947-cov-4.009401_pt1 | contig 14947 bp, 7 predicted proteins | sample MGYA00241318_ERZ501231 | MGnify/ENA primary metagenome ERZ501231 (study PRJEB25962, sample SAMEA2042492) | human gut metagenome | biome: human gut; feature: human-associated habitat; material: faeces...
TGCTCTCAAAAGCTATGGGTGCCTATCAGCTGGGGGAGGTCTACGCGAGAAACATGGGTGTCAATATCAAACGGTTGGGGAGCCTTTTGGGCGGCCAAGGGAAAAGATGCTGATAAGAAGAACAGCAGGATCGTTAAAATAGAAAATTTTAGTTTCATAATATATTGATTAATGGATAAAAACATATTTGGAGATACAAAGATACTTGTTTTTATATTTGGGTTGGTTGTCATTGTCCTTAAAAAAACAATGGCCGGGTTTCCGACTTTGTTTATTACTCCTCTAAAATTGACTATTTCTCGGTGAAATGGACCTTTTTAGCTAATTTTGGACTTAAAAATAGTGATTATTGTACCCCTTATACTTCTGTTTTCCTCTACATTTGCCACAGATTAAAATAATGTTAACTATCATAAATTACTAATTTAAATTTAATTCTATGAAGAAGAACCTCTTTAACGTTTTTCTAGTGTGTGTCTTCTGTGTGGCAGCAATTCCAGATATGTTTGCCCAGCAGATAAAAGTAACAGGTAAAGTTACTGACAGTACGAACGAGGGGATGCCCGGTGTGAATGTACAAGTGAAAGGTACAGCCACGGGAACCATTACAGATTTTGATGGCAATTATTCTATTGATGTTCCTGACTCCAAATCTACATTAGTGTTTTCTTTTATTGGCTATGTGACCCAGCAAGTGCCGGTCGGTGGAAAAAAAGTATTGAATGTTCAGTTGAAAGATGATACCCAGACATTGGATGAAGTGGTGGTAGTGGCTTATGGTACGGCAAGAAAGAGTGATTTGACCGGTGCTACCGCCAGCTTGCGTCCGGATGCTAACGATGCTTCTAAAACAGCTTCTTTTAATAATCTGTTGCAAGGTAAGGTGGCGGGGCTGAATGTAACTTCATCTATGGCTGCTCCGGGGGCTGCCAGTTCTGTGACAATTCGTGGCGCTAACTCATTGCGTGGAGATAACCAGCCTCTGTATGTTATTGATAATGTCCCGCAATCTTCCACCGGGGAATTTGCAGAGTCGGCTATGGGTGGCGGTGATTTCCAGATTGCGCAGGATCCTTTAAGTGCTTTGAATCCTGCGGATATTGAAGATATCACTGTATTAAAAGATGCCTCGGCTACGGCAATTTATGGTTCCCGCGGTGCGAATGGTGTTATTATCATTACGACTAAAAAAGGGAAAGCAGGTAAGGCTAAAGTAAACGTGACTGCAAACTTTACCATTGCGGATGCCCGTAACCTGCATAATATGTTGAATCTGGAACAGTATGCTGCTTATGCCAATATGAAGGCTAATGCCGGCGAGGAAAAGTACTATCCGCAAGCAAATGGCGAGATGCATTATGTGTATGGTGAAAACTTGGATAAATATAAAAAAGATCCTACCAACCCTGAATACTATCGTGTCTTGAGTTATAAGAACTGGCAGAAAGAAGCCTATTCATCTGCTTTCTCTCAAGTCTATTCTGCATCGGTCAGCGGAGGATCGGATGCAATGACTTATTATGTTTCGGGTGGTTTTAAGGATATAAAAGGTATTGTGAGCAATACAGGTATTAAACAAGGTGATTTGCGTGCAAACCTTACGGCTAACCTTTCAAAGTCCGTTACTATGGCGCTTGCTTTGAATGGATCTATCAAACAAAATGATATGATGACCGGGGGTAATACGACAGGTGGTATTGCCGGTTCATTGGCACGTACAGTATTGGATACAGCTCCTTATGAAATTCCGGCAGACGACCCGACATTACAAACGGACATGGACGCAAAAACTACTGTTTATAGCTGGCGGGATGACTATGATGATATAACGGATGATAAAAGCTTTGGCGGTAGTCTGGATTTGAAATGGAATATTTGCAAATACCTTTCGTATAATCTTCGTGCCGGAGGAAATGTGAATATAAACGAACGTGCTCGTTGGTATGGCATGCAGCTCACTATCGGTGCTAATGATCAAGGTGTGCTAGCCATGGCTAATTTGAACAAGACCAATTATAATATAGAGAACTTATTGAATTTAAATATTGACTTGGCGAAAGGTATTCATCTGGGAGCGACTGCTGGTGTAACTTATGACGGACATACATTCTTGAATAAGAATGTGAAGGGTACTCGTTTCTCTAATTTTGACTTACGTACAAAAGGGTTACACCTTGCTTCTGTGAAGACTCATGAACAACCTACCCAAAAGGATTATCAGTTACTGTCTTATCTAGGTCGTATCAATCTTTCTGCTTATGATAAATATTTGCTTACTGCATCTGTACGTGCGGACGGATCAAGTAAATTCAAAAAGGGTAACCGATGGTCTTACTTCCCTTCCTTCTCTTTGGCCTGGCGTATGGAGCAGGAAGAGTTTATGAAGAATGTTAACTGGTTGAATCAAATGAAAATACGTTTAGGTTTTGGTGTTACAGGCAATCAGGGCATTAATCCTTATGCTACTTTCTCTGATTATTCACAAATAATAGATTATGCAAAAGCCACAGGGGATCAGATTTTGGCAATGGCGGTAAGCAATTTGCAGAATGACGGGTTGAAGTGGGAACGTACATCTTCTTGGAATGTGGGTTTTGATTTTGCTTTTTTCAACAGCCGTCTGTCAGGATCAGTAGATGTATATCAGAAAAAAACCAATGATTTGCTTATTTCGCGTTCATTGCCTGCTTCCAGTGGTTTTGCAAGTGTGATGTTGAATCAAGGTTCGTTGAAAAACAAAGGTGTTGAAATTAGTTTGAATGGAGATATTCTCCGTAACTTGAACGGTTGGAGTTGGAGTTTGGGCGGAAACATTGGTTTCAATAAATCAAAAATTGGTGACCTGGGTTTTGCACCGACAGATTTTGGAACCTTGAAGAATGTGCGTGGATATCAGGGAACTTCTATAGGAGATCATTTTGGTATTGCTAATCTTTTCATTGCAGGTGAGGCACCGGGATTGTTCTTCGGATATAAGACTCAAGGTATTATTCAGCCGGAAGATATTGTAGATGGAAAAGTTGCTTATACGGCTGCTGACGGATCAACCAAATATTATTCCAGTTCTGTGGCCAATGACTTGGGAGCCGGTAATATAAAAGCGGTGGATATGAATGAGGATGGTGTTGTGGATGAAAAGGATAAAACCATTTTAGGCAATCCGAATCCGGACTTTACTTATGGTTTCCAAACTCGTATTGCCTGGAAAGACCTGTCTGTTTCGGCTTCTTTTAATGGTGTGCATGGTAATCAGATATTGAATACGAATATCCGTTATTATACGCCCTCTCGGCAAGCTGGTAATTTGACACAAGAAGCATTCCGGAATATCTGGACGGAAGAGAATCATTCAAATCTTTATCCGTCGGCTACGGCGAATGTAAAGAACGTGGTTTATGACCGTTATATTGAGGATGGAAGTTACTTGCGTTGTTCGGATATCACTTTGAATTATACATTGCCAAAATCTTGGATGAAGAAAATCGGCTTTCAGAATATAGGTGTATTTGCTTCGGTTAAAAATGCATTTGTCATCACTAATTACAGTGGATACGATCCGGAAATCAATTCGTTTGCTTTTGATGGATTACGCCCGGGCATTGATATGAATGCATTTCCAAGCCAACGTTCTTATGTCTTTGGATTAAATGTGACCTTTTAAATAGTTTAACCGATAATTTTTTTTGTAAAATGAAAAAACTAAAATATATATTTTTATTAGCAGGTGCTTTGTCATTGGCATCCTGCGAATCGTGGCTGGATGAAGACCCGCAATATACGATAAATACAAAAACTCAGTTTAGTACTGTGGAAAATGCCAGACAGGCTTTGATGGGATGTTACGGATATATGTCGGCTGATAATGCTTATGGCCAGGCATGGCAGGAAGTAACATTTGGATATTGTGGTTTTGGATGGTCACAAACGAATGGCAGTTCTACAGATTTATTGGTCTCTATGGACGGAGGAATTGATGAAACCATAAACACAATGGCGTGGAGAGGGATGTATAAAGTGATTGGTGAAACAAATGCATTCATTGCCAATATTGCCGATAGTCCGTTAGAATCGGCTGATAAGTTGCCAATGGAAGCGGCTGCTCGTTTTTTGCGTGCATTGGCTTATTATAATTTGGCAGTTACCTATGGAGATGTACCTTTAAAGACCACTCCCTCTGCTCATGACGGAGTAGCTGTTCCTCGTTCTCCTAAAAATGAGGTCTTTGAATTGGTACGTACTGACTGGGAGTTCGCTTATGAGAATTTACCGGAAAAAGATGATGACGGTTTTGCAACGAAGTGGGCGGCGAAAGCGTATCTAGGAAAACTCTATCATACTTTGGGCTGTCAGGGTGATAATACGGCTTGGGAGAAGGCGAAAGCGTGTTTTGATGAGGTAATGCCTAAATACCGGCTGGCGGATAAATTCAGTGATTTGTTTGTTGATTACGTACAAGGTTCTCCGGAATCTATTTTTCAATTGAATTTTGCACTTGCAGGTTCTACCACCCGTAACCGGGGTAGCTGGCTGGTCGCTCCTAATGGCTCTTGTAATGGGCAGGCTTGGGACCGCATACGTGCTTCAAAAGCTTTGTATGATTATTTTTTGGCTACTTATCCCGGTGATCCACGTATTGAAAGCACATTCCTGACTTATTGGAAGTCTTATGCCGGAGTAGGAAAAGGTGAGAAACCTAAAGAGGAGCCTATAGCTTCGGCGCGCGATACTGTATATGCCTATCCTTATTTTACATATACCATTGAAGGAGAAGAAAAACCTGCCGGATGGAAGAAACCCAAGTTGTATGTAGGACGGATTCCTTACGAGAAATTAGCTGATCCGGCTAGTCCGAAAGCTGAAGAACTTTATGCTATGATTGCCGATACGGCTACTGCGACTCCCGCTGAAAAAGGGTATTTGAAAGGCTTGTTGTCTTTGTTGGAAAATGCGACAAAAAAGCCATCTACCAATACAAAGTCATGGCCCTATTTCAAGAAACCGTGGGATCCTGAGCAGAGTGGTAATAACAGTCATAAGAATTTAATTTTGTATCGTTATGCAGATATGTTGCTGATGGCAGCGGATGTATATAATGAATTGGGGCAGACTGACAAGGCGATAACATTGGCCAATGAGGTGCTGCAGAGAGCGCGTCAATCAGGAAACGCGTCTCAGCCGGCTGACTGGAAGAGTGGCTTGTCTAAGGAACAAGTGCGTGAGAAAATTTATTTTGAACGTATTTTCGAAGGTGCCGGTGAACCGGAAATGTATCAGAAAATGCGTTTACGTGGCACAGAGCTTTTGAAAAAAGCTTTCGAGGTCAACAATGGGCATGGAATTATTCAAGAATCAGTGGCCAATAATCCTAAAGGGAACGGGAACTGGGGAGAACGTATTTTTAATGATGGAAATTTGAATGATGAAAACTTCCTGAAGAAAAATTTATTGCTCCCGGTTCCGAAAGATGAGATAGATACCAATTCTGCTCTTGATTATAGTGATAATAATTATGGTTATACTAATTAAGAAAACATGATAGAACGCTTTATTCAATAGGTCTTTATTGGATTTTTCCGGATGCAGGGCGCACCTGCGCTTTGCATCCGTTTTTTTCTTGTCTGTAACCTGTTTCTGGACATTCTCAGATATAAAATAGTCATTTCCAGACAAGAAACAATAACATAACTTGTATCTTTGCGGATGTTAATTCTTTGCTTATTTAAATTTATGAATATGAACAACCTACAATCAGGATTACTTTTTTCTTTGACCGGCATCACTGCTGTGGCATCTTTGTCATCATGCGCTTCACAAAAGAAAACTGAGGAGCAGAAACCTTACAACATCGTGTATATAATGACCGATGACCATACTGCCCAGATGATGAGCTGCTATGACAAGCGTTATATGGAAACGCCTAACCTTGACCGCATTGCTAATGACGGAGTGCGTTTTACTAACAGTTTTGTGGCCAATTCATTAAGTGGTCCCAGCCGTGCCTGCATGATTACCGGCAAGCATAGTTGTGCTAATAAATTCTATGATAATACCACTTGTATATTTGATGGTTCGCAACAGACTTTTCCGAAGCTGCTGCAACAGGCCGGATACCAGACCGCCCTTATCGGAAAATGGCACTTAGAGAGTCTGCCCACAGGTTTCAATTATTGGGAGATTGTACCCGGACAAGGTGATTACTATAATCCGGATTTTATTACGCAAGACAATGACACCATTCAAAAACATGGGTATATAACCAATATCATTACTGATGATGCCATAGACTGGATGGAGAACAAACGGGATAAAGACAAACCTTTTTGTATTTTGATTCATCACAAGGCTATTCATCGCAACTGGCTGGCAGATACTTGTAACTTGTCTTTGTATGAAGATAAAACTTTTCCGTTGCCCGATAATTTCTTTGATGATTATGAAGGACGTCCTGCGGCAGCGGCTCAGGAAATGAGCATCGTGAAGGATATGGATATGATTTATGACCTTAAGATGCTTCGCCCCGATAAACAAACCCGTTTGAAGGCTCTTTATGAAAATTATATCGGACGTATGGATGAGGGGCAGCGTGCGGCATGGGATAAGTTTTATGGTCCCATTATCGATGACTTCTATAAAAAGAATCCTCAGGGTAAAGAATTGGCCGATTGGAAGTTCCAGCGCTATATGCGTGACTATATGAAAACAGTGAAATCGTTGGATGATAATGTAGGTCGTGTACTGGATTATCTGAAAGAAAAGAATATGCTGGACAATACCTTGGTGGTTTATACTTCAGACCAAGGCTTCTATATGGGAGAACATGGTTGGTTTGACAAACGCTTTATGTACGAAGAATCCATGCATACTCCGCTTATAATGCGGTTGCCCAAAGGTTTTGACAGGAAAGGTGATATTACAGAACTGGTGCAAAACATAGATTATGCACCTACCTTTCTGGAATTGGCAGGTGCTCCTGTTCCCGAAGATATCCAAGGTGTTTCGTTGCTTCCACTGTTGAAAGGAGAAAAACCTGCTGATTGGCGCAAATCATTGTATTATCATTTTTATGAATATCCGGCAGAACATATGGTGAAACGTCATTATGGTGTACGTACAGAGCGTTATAAATTAATTCATTTTTATAATGATATTGATGTGTGGGAATTGTATGATTTACAGGCAGACCCTACGGAAATGCATAATCTTTATGGTCAGAAAGAATATGAACCGGTTGTGACGGAGCTGAAGACTGAATTGGCAAGATTGCAGGAGCAGTATAATGATCCGGTACGCTTTTCACCCGATAGAGACAAAGAATAAGAAAAATAGCATATATCATGAAATACACCTGTTTGATTTTGCTATGGTCGTTATTTGCGACTATGGCCTTACCTGCTGACAACCTAATCCAATCTATATCTATTGTTCCCTGCCCGGAGAGTATTACTCCGGGTACAGGTTATTTTACTTTCTCCGGAAAAACAGACTTTACGGTAGAAAATGAGGAGCAGGCAGAGGTTGCACGCTGTTTCTCTGCTCTTTTTACCCAGGCGGCCGGATTTACTCCTTGTGTGAAGGTTGGAGAAAAGAAGGGGAAAATCAGTTTCCTTACCGATGACGCATTAAAGAGTGAGGCGTATCATCTGGAAATAACTCCCAGGCAGATAATAGTTAAAGCTTCAGATACAAAAGGTTTCTTTTATGCCTTGCAGACTATTCGTCAGTTATTGCCTGCTTCCATTGAGGGCACAGCGGTGGCGGAAACTGCGGATTGGAGCGTGCCGGCTATGACAATCAAGGATGAACCTCGTTTCGGATATCGTGGATTGATGGTGGATGTGGCCCGCTTTTTTATTCCGAAAGAGAATCTGCTTCGTATTATCGATTGTATGGGAATGTTGAAAATCAATACCCTGCATCTGCATTTGGTGGATGATAATGGTTGGCGTATTGAAATAAAGAGATATCCTTTACTTACGGAAATCGGTTCACGGCGTGTAGATCGTCCTGGAAAATCTTTTCCGGAGCGTCGTAATCCCCGGCAGGGTGAACCGACTGTAGAAAAAGGATTTTACACACAGGAGGATATCCGTGAGATAGTGGCGTATGCCGCCCGACATCAGGTTGAAGTGATTCCTGAAATTGAAATGCCGGCTCATAGTAATGCTGCGTTGGCTTCTTATCCGTTGTTGGCTTGTCCTGTGGTCGATAAATTTATCGGTGTCCTTCCAGGATTGGGAGGAAATCATGCGGATGTGATCTTCTGTGCAGGAAACGATAGTGTGTTCACTTTCTTGCAAGGGGTGATTGACGAGGTGGTGGAGCTGTTTCCCTCCAGGTATATTCATTTGGGTGGGGATGAGGCTCGGAAAACGCATTGGAAGGAGTGTCCGCTTTGTCAGGAACGTATGCGACAGGAAGGCTTGGAGGACGAAGAAGCGTTGCAAGGTTATTTTATGGCGAGAATGAGTAAATATGTACAAAGCAAAGGGAAAGAAGCCATGGGCTGGGATGAACTGACCAATACCCGGATTCCCGACGGAGCAATTATTTATGGTTGGAGAGGCTACGGTCAGGCTGCCGTCAAGGCAGCGGAGCAAGGGCATAGGTTTGTCATGACTCCTGCACGTATCATGTATTTGATTCGTTATCAGGGACCGCAATGGTTTGAACCTTTGACCTATTTTGGGAATAATACATTGAAGGATGTATATAGGTATGAACCGATACAGAAAGAATGGAGTCCGGAGGTACGTTCCTTGCTGATGGGAGTACAGGCTTCTATGTGGACTGAGTTTTGCAATAAACCGGAAGATGTGGAATATCAGCTGTTCCCTCGTCTGGCTGCTTTAGCCGAAGTGGCTTGGACACAGCCTTGGCATAAAAATTGGAGAAGTTTTTTGGTAGCAATGGATAAATTCAACGAGCATCTGTCTGCTAAAGGAATTGTGTTTGCCTGTTCCATGTATAATATACAACATACGGTAACCCCTGTAAATGGAAAGCTACAGGTGAAACTGGAATGTGAACGTCCTGATGTGGAAATCCGTTACACAATGGATGGTAAGGAGCCGACAGACCGGTCTCCGCTATATAAGAACCCGTTGATGGTGACCGGTACACAAACTATAAAGTGTACGACTTATAGAGCAGGTCGGCAGATGGGAAAAACATTGACATTGCCTTTGGTTTGGAATAAGGCTACCGCCAAACCTGTTTTAGGAAATACACAGGCTGGGAAGATTTTAGTAAATGGTATACGTGGCAGCTTGCGCCAGTCGGATTTCGAATGGCATTCATGGGAAAGCAGTGATTCTGTCGCTTTTACTATAGATTTGCAAAAGAAGGAGTCGCTTCGTTCTGTATCAGTGGGATGCATAACGAATTATGGCATGGCAGCCCATAAACCGGCAGATATTGAAGTGTGGGTTTCAAATGATAATCGGGATTATCGTAAAGTATCCGGTAAACAGTTCACGGATGGAGAGATTTTCCGTGAAGGGACTTTCAAAGAGGATGTGGTACTTGATTTGAATAAGGAAATTGGCCGTTATGTGCGGATTATTGCTAAAGGAGCCGGAGAGTGTCCTGCAACCCATGTACGCCCCGGACAAGAGGCAAGGATTTATTTTGATGAGGTAATGATAGAATAAATAGATATATGAGAAATACATTATTATATTTTTTGGCTGCTCTGGTTATATTTCCAGTAATGGCGCAACAGCAACCCGAATGGCAGAGCCAATATGCTGTCGGACTGAACAAACTGGCCCCTCATACTTATGTGTGGCCTTATCAAACCGTATCTGATATCCGTAACGGAGATTATGAATCTTCTCCTTATTACATGAGTCTGAACGGTAGTTGGAAATTCCATTGGGTAAAGAATCCCGATAACCGTCCGAAGGATTTTTATAAACCGGAGTTTTATACAGGAGGATGGGCGGATATTCAGGTTCCCGGCAATTGGGAACGTCAAGGATATGGAACAGCTATTTATGTAAACGAAACCTATGAGTTCGATGACAAACTGTTCCATTTTAAAAAGAATCCGCCTTTAGTTCCATATAAAGAGAATGAAGTCGGTTCCTACAGACGTACCTTTACAATTCCTGCCGATTGGGAAGACCGCCGTGTGGTTATCTGTTGTGAAGGAGTGATTTCTTTTTACTATATTTGGGTGAACGGACATCTGTTGGGCTATAATCAAGGTTCAAAGACACCGGCCGAATGGGATATCACTGATAAATTGAAGAAAGGTGAGAATACGGTGGCATTGGAGGTTTACCGTTGGAGTGCCGGTTCGTATTTGGAGTGCCAGGATATGTGGCGGTTGAGTGGTATTGAACGTGATGTGTATCTTTACAGCACTCCTAAACAGTATATAGCCGATTACAAAGTAACCTCTTCTTTAGACAAACAACAATATAAAGAAGGTATTTTCGGTTTGGAAGCTACCATTGAAGGACCTTCTACTTCCATGACTACCTTTGCTTACCGGCTGGAAGATAAAACCGGTAAGGCGGTTCTGCAAGGTGAATATCCTATCAAATCGAAGGGATTGAGCCATTTCTTGAAGTTGGATGAACAAAGTTTGCCGGATGTGGAAGTCTGGAGTGCTGAGCATCCGAATCTTTATACGCTGATCTTGGAATTGAAAGATGTAACAGGTAAAGTAACGGAACTTACCGGATGTGAAGTAGGTTTCCGCACTTCGGAAATTAAGGACGGACGTTTTTGCATCAATGGTGTGCCGGTCTTGGTAAAGGGAACGAACCGTCATGAACATTCCCAATTAGGACGGACTGTAAGCAAGGAACTGATGGAAAAAGATATCAAATTGATGAAACAGCATAATATCAATACGGTCCGCAATTCGCACTATCCTACCCATCCTTATTGGTATCAGCTTTGTGATCGTTATGGACTTTATATGATAGATGAAGCTAATATTGAATCACATGGCATGGGGTATGGACCTGCTTCATTGGCCAAAGATTCCACTTGGTTGCCTGCCCACATGGATCGTACCCAACGTATGTATGAGCGTTCCAAGAATCATCCGGCTATCGTCATCTGGTCATTGGGGAATGAAGCCGGAAACGGTATTAACTTCGAACGTACATATGACTGGATGAAGTCAGTGGAGAAAAGTCGTCCTGTACAATATGAACGGGCCGAACAGAATTATAATACCGATATCTATTGCCGTATGTATCGCAGCGTGGAAGAACTCATGGCCTATGCCCGCCAGACAGAACCTAAAGTCTATCGTCCTTTCATCATGACAGAGTATCTGCATACTATGGGTAATAGTGGCGGAGGATTAAAGGAATATATGCATGTATTCGAAACCGAACCGATTGTTCAGGGAGGTTGTATCTGGGATTGGGTGGATCAATCTTTCCGCGAGATAGATAAGGATGGTAAATGGTATTGGAGTTATGGTGGGGATTATGGTCCGAAGGATGTGCCCAGCTTTGGCAATTTCTGTTGTAACGGGTTGGTCAATGCAGCCCGCGAACCGCATCCGCATCTCATTGAAGTGAAGAAGGAGTATCAATATATCAAATCGGCACTGACCGATCCTAAGAAGCTGACAGTGGAAGTCAAGAACTGGTATGACTTTACCAATTTGAATGCCTATACGTTGCACTGGCAGGTCATGGGGGATGATGGGAAAGTGATAGCAGAAGGAACTCGAAAAGCAGACTGTGCCCCTCATGAGGCTGTAACATTCTCTTTGGGTGCTGTAAAGTTGCCTTCTACGATTCGTGAGGCTTATTTGAATCTGTCTTGGACGCCTGATAAGGCAACTCCCTTTATTGGAACTCATGACGAAGTGGCCTATGACCAGTTTGTACTGTCTGCCAACAAAGGGTATCGTGCGCCGGAAATCAAATTGGCTGATAAGGTGAAGATAGATATTGATCCTGCAACCGGCGCTTTACGCTCTTATATATATAAAGGTAAAGAGATGCTTTCATCTCCTGTAGTTCTCAGCCTTTATCGTCCTGTTACGGACAATGACAGCAGGGAAAAAACAGGAGGAGCCAAAGTTTGGAGGAAAGAAGGTTTGGATAATATGATTCAAAAAGCTACTTTTGTCAAAGCATCTGAAACAGGTGGTAAAGCGGAAGTAGAATTATGGAATGCTAAAGGCGTAAAGTTGGGAATGGCTACCTTTGTATATACTTTGCAGAGCAATGGTGCATTAAAAGTAAAGACAACTTTCCTGCCGGATACTTCTGCTGTTACTTCATTGGCTAGAGTGGGCCTGGCATTTGAAATGCCGTATGCCTATAACAAGGTTTCTTATTTGGGACGTGGTGAACATGAAACTTATATAGACCGTAATCAGTCTGGATGTATTGGAATTTACCATACAGATGCAGAACGTATGTTCCATTATTATGTGAAGCCCCAGGCTACAGGAAACCGTACGGATGTGCGTTGGATGGAATTGGCGGATGAGGCAGGAGAAGGTTTGTCTTTCCGTTCGGATAAAGTGTTCCAGTTCAGTGTTATTCCATTTACGGATTCTAATGTAGATAAAGCTACTCATATTAATAAACTTGAGAGAACAGGGATTATAAATGTTCACTTAGATGCGGAACAGTCGGGGGTAGGTACTGCGACTTGTGGTCCGGGGGTATTGCCGCCATATCGTGTTCCGGTGGAGAAGCATACGTTTGAGTTTATGATTCGTCCATTAAAATAACCTAGTAATAAAGAAAAATGAGAAAAACGATTCTAACCGCAGCCTTACTTTGTGCTTTTCTGGGAACTCAGGCACAGGAGTATTATGAGAAACACGTAGCTTTTCCGGCAGGAGCGACTACGGAACAGAAGATAGATATGGCTTCCCGTTTGGTGCCTACACCGCAACAGTTGGCATGGCAACAAATGGAATTCACTTGTTTCCTTCATTTTGGTATTAATACCTTTACAGGCCGTGAATGGGGAGATGGTAAAGAAGATCCGGCCATTTTCAATCCTACCGAATTGGATTGTGAACAATGGGTAAGAGCTCTGAAGGAAGGTGGCTTCAAAATGGCTATCATTACTGCCAAGCATCATGATGGTTTCTGTTTGTGGCCTACCCGGACAACCAAGCATTCTGTTGCTTCTTCTCCATGGAAAAACGGAAAAGGGGATGTGGTACAGGAACTCCGCAAAGCTTGTGACAAGTATGGATTGAAATTCGGAGTCTATCTTTCTCCTTGGGATCGTAATGCGGAATGTTACGGACAAGGAGAAGCTTATAATAAGTTTTTCATCGAACAGCTGACTGAACTGCTTACCAATTACGGAGAAGTGCATGAGGTATGGTTTGATGGAGCTAACGGCGAAGGACCTAACGGAAAGAAGCAGGAATATGATTGGGACGCTATTTTGAAGACTATCCGTCGTCTTCAACCTAAGGCAGTTACCGCTATCATGGGCGATGATGTGCGTTGGGTAGGTAATGAAGGTGGATTGGGACGTACCACGGAATGGAGTGCAACGGCTTTGATGCCTAATTCTTATCCGGGTTCTGATGAAGTCTATAAGAGATTGGGCATAAATGCTATGTCCAAGGATTTGGGAAGCCGTGAATTGGTATCTAAAGCATCGGATTTGTTTTGGTATCCTTCTGAAGTTGATGTTTCTATCCGTCCGGGATGGTTCTATCATGCCGAACAGGATAATCAAGTTCGTTCACTTGCCAACTTGGTGAATATTTATTATCGTTCTGTGGGTTGTAACTCTGTTTTGTTGCTGAATATTCCACCCGATAAACGTGGTTTGATGCACGAGAATGATGTGAAACGTATCAAGGAGTTGACGGAATATATAAAAAAGACCTTTGCCGATAATAAAGTTGAGAAGGGAAATAGGATATGGACAGCCAAAGTAGGAGATACGAAAGAATATAAGGTGAGGAAGAATACACTTGTTAATACTTTCTTAATTCAGGAGGATATTACAAAAGGCCAGCGTGTGGAAGGTTTTACAGTAGAAGTGTTCGCCAATGGCGCATGGCATCATGTGGGTGAGGGAACTACGGTGGGATATAAACGGTTGTTGCCTTTCTCGGATAGTCATGCCGAAAAGGTTAGAGTGACAATTACGGGTGCTCGTGGAACCGTCAATATCAGTAACATAGGCTTGTATTATGCTGAACCATTGGTTGATAAAACGATGAAAGTAACCTTGAGTGATGTCCCGGTGGATGGTTGGAAAACAGTGGGCATGGATGCAGCCGCAGCCATCGATGGAAAACAGGAAACTGTTTGGAAAACCGAAACTTTAACTCCCTTGGTGGTTGATATGGGTAAAGAAGTGGAAATAGCCGGTTTCAGTTATGCTCCTGCACAGGAGGAGGATCTGACTGGCACTATCTATAAATACAACTTTTATGTCAGCCGGGATGGTAAGGATTGGATGAAGTGTGACGCTACAGGTGAATTCAGTAATATCATGCATAATCCTGTTCCTTATTTTGTACGTTTCGGAAAGACTTATCCGGCCCGTTATTTTAAACTGGATCCTGTTACCGAAATAAATAACAAAGCAGTAACTGCTGTCGGTGAGATAGGAGTATTGTTGAAATAAATCAGGTTAATATATTTTTTTATTTTAGGAGAAGTTATGTCAAAAGTCGGGTGAGAGAATCATCTGGGTTTTGACGTAACTTCTTTTGTATATGGAAGGCATATTAAGGAATTAGCTAATAATCTGTTAAGAGCTTTCCGGATTTTGAGAAAACGTATTATATTTGCATAAGCATAACAGATATTCAACTTTTTGATTAATTGTAGAAAGCCTTTGTTTAATCGATATCACTTAAATGAGTAAAATATGAAAAAAAGCTTGTACTTTCTTTTTATATTAACGTGAGTTCGAAATAAAAATAAATATATTTCACTTATAATTAGAAACATAGCGATAAAAGTATTAAATTTAT
>ENA-OOSU01000239-OOSU01000239.1-human-gut-metagenome-genome-assembly--contig:-NODE-239-length-13508-cov-2.369955_pt1 | contig 13508 bp, 8 predicted proteins | sample MGYA00241318_ERZ501231 | MGnify/ENA primary metagenome ERZ501231 (study PRJEB25962, sample SAMEA2042492) | human gut metagenome | biome: human gut; feature: human-associated habitat; material: faeces...
AGCATTTGCAGCAATATGAAGGTACGGTGATTGCCGTAACCCACGACCGTTACTTCCTGGACCATGTAGCCGGATGGATTCTGGAACTGGACCGTGGCGAAGGAATTCCCTGGAAAGGAAATTACTCCAGCTGGCTGGAACAGAAGACCAAACGCATGGAGATGGAAGAGAAAGTGGCAAGCAAACGCCGCAAGACCTTGGAACGCGAGCTGGATTGGGTGCGCATGGCTCCCAAAGCCCGTCAGGCAAAAGGAAAGGCCCGTCTGAACTCTTACGACAAATTGTTGAATGAGGATGTGAAAGAAAAGGAAGAGAAACTGGAAATCTTCATCCCGAACGGTCCCCGTTTGGGAAACAAGGTGATCGAGGCCAAAGGAGTGGCGAAAGCTTATGGTGACAAGCTGTTGTTCGATAACCTGAATTTCATGCTGCCCCCTAACGGCATTGTCGGTGTAATCGGTCCTAACGGTGCCGGAAAGACTACCTTGTTCCGCTTGATTATGGGACTGGAAACCGTAGACAAAGGTACTTTCGAGGTAGGGGAGACCGTGAAACTGGCATACGTGGACCAGCAACATAAAGATATCGACCCTGCCAAGTCCGTTTATCAGGTGATCAGCGGTGGAAACGAACTGATCCGTCTGGGAAACAGGGATATCAACGCGCGTGCCTACCTCAGCCTTTTCAATTTTTCGGGAGCCGATCAGGAGAAACTTTGTGGAATGCTTTCGGGTGGTGAGCGCAACCGCCTGCATCTGGCTATGGCACTGAAGGAAGAAGGCAACGTGCTGCTGCTGGACGAGCCTACCAATGATATTGACGTGAACACGCTGCGCGCGTTGGAAGAAGGTCTGGACGATTTTGCGGGCTGTGCGGTGGTGATCAGCCACGACCGTTGGTTCTTGGACCGTATCTGTACCCATATCCTGGCTTTCGAAGGAAACAGTGAGGTCTTTTTCTTTGAAGGATCCTATTCGGAATACGAAGAGAACAAGATGAAGCGTTTGGGTAATGAGGAGCCGAAACGGGTGCGCTACCGCAAGCTGATGGAAGACTGATGACGCCCTGTCTATAAAATCTTACCCAAGTGTACGAACAGTAACGTATTCTTGGGTAAGTTTGCATATACACACAACGGCTCGTCAGAAATGTATGGCAACTTCCTCAGTATAAAGACGTTTTTGAGGTTAAGAGCCTTTTTATTATACACCTATCTTATTATGCGCGCACCGCATGGAATTCCCGTCGGCCCGTGTCCCGGGGTCATCCGGCAGGATGAATGTGGTTCACCATAAAACTATAAATTCTCTTTCTATAGACCTGCCACTGTAAATTGTAACCGATTTGTAGTTTGTATATCGTTTCTATTAGCTATCTTTGCAACGTCTTTTAAGACATTAATTATAATATTAATTAATAAAAAGTTTATGGTAAAAAGAATGCGATCTTTTTTTGCGGTGGTTATGTTGGTAATCGCTGCTACTGTTAACGCTCAGGTCACTACCTCGTCAATGAGTGGAAAGGTGGTCGATCAAAGCAATGAAGCCATTATCGGCGCGACGATTCAGGCTATTCATGAGCCGTCCGGCACCCATTATGGGGCCATTACCAATGTGGACGGCCGTTATTCCATCCAGGGCATGCGTGCCGGCGGCCCTTACAAAGTAGAAGTTTCTTATGTAGGTTATCAATCAGTGGTTTACAAGAGCATCAATCTCCAGTTGGGAGAGAATTACGTATTGGATGCGAACTTGAAGGAGTCTACCGAACTGCTGGATGAAGTAGTGATAACCGCTTCCAAGAGCAGCAATATGAAGTCTGACCGCGCCGGAGCGGTGACCAATGTCGATGCGGCCAGAATGTCGGAAGTGCCTACGGTGAGCCGCAGCATGAACGATATCATGCGCCTGACCCCTCAGGGAGCCAATATCGGTAGCGGTTTCTCAGTGGGTGGAGGTAACTACCGCCAGTCTTATGTCACTGTGGACGGAGCCGCTTTCAATAATGCCTTCGGTATCGGCTCGAACTTGCCGGCAGGCGGTTCGCCTATCTCTCTGGATGCATTGGAACAGATTTCCGTTTCCACCACTCCCTTTGATGTCCGTCAGAGCGGGTTTACAGGAGGTGCCATCAACGCCGTGACAAAGAGTGGTACGAATGAGTTCAAAGGTACAGCCTATATGTATACTTCCAATACCCACCTTACCGGTAATAAGGTAGAGGACTATGAGCTGACCCGCAACCGTGACCACAGTACCACCTACGGAGCTTCTTTGGGAGGTGCGATCATTAAAAACAAGTTATTCTTCTTCGTGAACGGCGAATATCAGGATAATGTGCAGGCAGGTCCGTCGGGCATAGCGCGTAGCGGCGCCAATGACGAATGGAGCACCAACGGCATCGTGCACCGTCCGTTCGAGAACACCACAACGGTAGGCGGCCGTACCTTTGTGGGGATGAACAACATCAGCCAATACCTGTCGGAAAAATACAACTATAATCCGGGACGTTATCAAGGATACTCTTTGGAAACCCCTTCTTACAAGATCATGGGCCGTCTGGACTGGAACATCAACAACAACAACAAGATTAATTTCCGTTTCACCCATACCCATTCCAAGTATTCCTCTAACCCTTCCTCTTCCACCACTCCGTTTAAGGATTCAATCATTTATCCGGGCGGAGTAGACGGCAGTGCGGGCAAGAGCAGTTCGGGCCGTACAGCAAACACCGGTCTGTACTTTGAAAGCTCACGCTATATGCAGGAACAGAACTTCACCTCCATCGCTTCCGAATGGAATTCAAAATGGGGGGCTATCAATAACGCCCTGCGTTTCACTTATTCTTATCAGAACGAACCGCGTACATACGAAGGGGGGACATTCCCTACGGTGGACATCCTTGATCAAGGCTCGCTGTACGCCTCATTCGGTCCGGACCCCTTTACAGAAGGGAACTTGCGCCAGGTGAAGACCTTTGTCATTACCGATGAATTCAATTTCTCCAGCGGTATCCATAACTTTATGGGCGGTATCCAGTTTGAGTCCAATAAGGCAGTGAACGGATTCATGCAGGCGGGTAGCGGTTATTATGTCTATTCCTCTTGGGATGATTTTGTGAACAACAGAGCTCCGGCTGCTTTCGGTGTCACTTATTCCAACACCGGGGACGGTTCCCAGTTCCTGGCGAACATGAAGTACCAGCAGCTTTCTTTCTATCTGCAGGACCAGATGAATATCACAGACAACTTCAGACTGACTGCCGGGGTGCGTTTCGAACTGCCCATTTATCCGGAGCTGAAGAACAACTATAACAAGAATTTCGCACAGATTGACTTTGACGGATATCATTACGCCACAGACCAGTTGCCTTCATCCTACCAGCTGACCGCCTCCCCCCGTATCGGCTTCAACTGGGACCTTACAGGCGAGCGTAAGTATGTATTGCGCGGCGGTAGCGGTTACTTCATCGGCCGTCTGCCGTTCGTATGGCTGGTTTCGGCAGTAGGTAATGCCAATTGCGGACAAAGCACCTATTATTATAACGAGCAGAAGGACGCTAAGTACGGACAACCGAGTTTCCACACCAGCGTGGCTGATATGTTGAAAGATCCTAACTTGAACCTTCCGGCGGCTACCGATCCTGCCGCACCTTCCGGAGCCACCATCATTGACCGCGACTTGAAGATGAATGCCACCTGGAAGTCATCATTGGCTTTTGATGCAAAAATTCCCGGAGACATTGACTTTACGTTGGAAGGTATTTTCAGTAAAGAGTTCAATCCGGCTACAGTGACCAATTTGGGACGTAAGTTTAAAGGAGAGCAGGAGATAGCTCCGGGTGATGTCCGCAGAATGTTTGAGTACTCCAATGCGAACAAGACGGATGCTTATTATATCACCAATGCGGGAAACAGCGCTTATTATTACTCACTCACCGCCTCACTGGCCAAGACATTTGATTTCGGCCTGCATCTTTCCGCTTCCTACACCCGTTCTTATGCCAAGTCGTATGGCGACGGCATCGGCGACCAGGTGAACTCGGCTTATTACAACAACCGTTACTCTGTCAACGGAAATAATGACACGGAGACCGGCTATGGTACGTATGTATCGCCCAACCGTGTGCTGGCTTCCGCCGCTTACCGTATTAAATACGCCAAGAATTTCGCTTCCTCCTTGTCTTTGATTTATGAGGGTATGAACATGGGCTATGCCGGAGGATATTCCGCCGCCCGTTATTCCTATACATTCACCGGAAATATTGTAGGCGATTACGGCTCAAACAACTTGCTGTACATTCCGGCATCCCGCGAGGCGCTGGATAAGTGGAACTTTGCCGATTATACTGACAGCAAGACGGGTGAGGTGACTTATTCTGCCAAGGAGCAGCGCGATGATTTCTGGGCTTACATTAATGAGGACAGTTATCTGAAAGGCCGTAAAGGCAAGTATGCCGAACGCGGAGGAGCCATCATGCCCTGGCATCATCAGCTGGATTTGAAGTTCAATCAGGATTTCTTCCTCAATGTAGGGGGCAAGCGCAATACCTTGCAGTTCGGAGTGGATATCAAGAACTTCCTGAACTTGCTGAACAGCGACTGGGGAATTTATAAGACGGTGAACAATACTTCCTTGTTGAGCTATAAGGGCGGCGCTTACCAGTTCCAGAAGAACGGAGGAAAGAAACTGACTGATACGTATTCCAATCTGAACAGTTTCAATTCTACGTATTCCATACAGTTCAGTGTCCGTTATATCTTTAACTAAATGAAATAGCCTGTATCAGACAATACAGGAACAGGATAGAGAGGCGTACCCATGAAGGTGCGCCTCTTTTTGTATGCACATTCTTTCGTTTTCTTTTTGCTCTGTCATTTTGAAAGTGAGAGAGCCTGAATGAAAGTGACCTGTCGTTTTGTCGTAGGGGCGGGCCGGATTTGTCCGGATCAGTGGATACGGCTTTGGGAATAAGGTATGCTGAAAATAGTTCCGGCGGTTTCCATTTGCCCTTCTTTCTACAGTAATATGTGGCAGTTGCTCTGGAATTTCCGGACAGTTTTCCCCTCTTTTGAGGCGGCTTTTTGTTCTTTTCTTAACATAATTGTCATATTCCGCCTAAAAAGTACCCTTTTCGTTTAAATAATCTAATATAAATTCAATTTATATGAATTAAATTTTTATCTTTGTCTTTCCTATTGGGAATGAAATACTAACTAATTAATTTAAATCAAAGACAAAATTATGAGAAATCATCTAAAGCATTTCCTCCTGTTGGCAGTTCTGACAATCTGTTTCACTGCTACGGCTGTTGCGCAAGGAACAGTAAAAGGTAAAGTAGTAGATGCCGAGAACAATGAGCCATTGATTGGTGCCACTGTATCGGTCAGCGGTACGACACTGGGTACTGTAACGGATATTGACGGTAACTTTGTGTTGAAACTTACCTCTTCTAAGGCTACTCTTGAGTTTAAATACTTGGGGTATCAGGACAAAACAATGAAGGTTACTCAAAAGGGCAATGTTGATTTGGGAACTATTGCTTTATCACTGGATGCAAAGACTTTAGGGGATGTTGTGATAACTTCTTCTATTGCTGTAGCCCGTAAGACTCCGGTGGCTGTAACAACTTTGGCTCCGGAATTTATAGAAGAAAAATTAGGTACACAGGAATTCCCTGAGATATTAAAATCAACTCCGGGTGTATATGCTACCAAGCAAGGTGGTGCATACGGTGATTCAAAAATCAACATGCGTGGTTTCAAGAGCGAAAATATCGCTGTTATGGTAAACGGTATTCCAATGAATGATATGGAATGGGGAGGCTTGTACTGGAGTAACTGGGCAGGACTGTCGGATGTGACACGTAGCATGCAGACTCAGCGAGGTTTGGGCGCTTCGAAGGTGTCTGCTCCTTCGGTAGGTGGCTCTATCAATATTGTTACCCGTACCATTGATCAGAAAAAAGGTGGTTCTATCTCTTATGCAATGGGGAATGACGGCTATAACAAGCTTCTGTTCCATGTTTCTACAGGTATGTCCAAAGATGGATGGGCATTGACTTTACTTGGTGGAAAGACTTGGGGAGACGGATATATACAAGGGACCGAATTCTCTGCTTATAATTATTTTGTAAACATAGCCAAACGTATCAATGATGCACACCAGATTTCATTTACTGCATTCGGATCACCCCAATGGCATAACCAGCGCAGTAATAAAGACGGTTTAAGCATCAAAGGATGGCAGGCAGTGAAAAATTATATGGGTGACAAGAGTCCGTATCGCTATAATCCTACTTATGGATTCGGCCCTAACGGTGAGCGTATGTCTGCTTCGCACAATGAATATCACAAGCCGCAGCTTTCATTGAACCATCAATGGCAAATTAATGAAAAATCATCATTGAGCACAGCGGCATATGTTTCCATTGGCCGCGGATATGGTAATGCGGGACAAGGATATAAGAAAGATGCCAATGGTACTACTTATCGTAATATGTGGTATGGCTCTTATAAAGGAAACTTGAATACTTATTTCCGAAATTCAGACGGTACATTTGCTTATGACCAGATTTATGATATGAATGAAGCCAGTGATAACGGTTCTATGATGGCTATGTCAAAAAGTATCAACGAACACAACTGGTATGGCTTGTTGTCTACATATACGACAAAATTTGGTGATTACATTGATTTTTACGGAGGTATAGATTTCCGTTATTATAAAGGTACGCATACTAATGAATTGAGTGATTTGTATGGCGGCAAATATTTCTTGGATGAAAGCCGAGAGAAGGTGAAAGCGGTGAACAATGCCTTGGCAGGAACTCCGGAATATGTGAAGAAAAAATTACAGGTGGGAGATGTGGTATATCGTGATTATGATGGCTATGCTATGTCAGAAGGAGTATTTGCACAAGCTGAGTACAATAAAGATAAATTGAGTGCGTTTCTTGCAGGTTCAATTTCCAATACCGGATATTGGAGATATGACCGCTTTTATTATGACAAGCAGCATGCCGAATCGGAAACGGTGAATTTTATAGGCTATACAGTGAAAGGTGGTGCCAACTATAATCTGAACGAATATCATAATGTATTTGCAAATGTAGGTTACATCAGTCGTGCTCCTTTCTTCTCAGGTGGCGCTTTCTTACAGAGTGCAACTAGTAATGCTACTAATCCGGATGCTGTAAACGAAAAGATTTTTTCTTTTGAATTAGGCTATGGATTCCGTTCTCCTTATTTCACTGCTAATCTGAATGTATATCATACCCAGTGGTTTGACAAGACCAATGCCGCATCTGTGAATATTGAAGATGAGAAAGGCAATCAGGTGGATCGTGCCACTATCAATATGCAGGGGGTCGATGCCACTCACCAAGGAATTGAACTGGACTTTGTGGCAAGACCTTTCAGATGGTTGGATATTAACGGTATGTTCTCTATTGGAAATTGGCGCTGGAGCAGCACGCCGAAAGGATATTTTTACAATTCATTGGGACAGCCTTTGGCTTATGAAAATGGAAAATTTGTAGAGGCTACTGGTATTATGGCTCCTGACCATGCTTCTGTTGCATTGGATTTGGATGGTGTCAGAGTAGGAGGCTCCGCGCAAACCACAGCCTCACTGGGTGCTACGGCAAAGATATCAAAGGCATTACGCGTAGGTTTCGATTGTGTGTTCTATGGACGTAATTATTCTGACTGGGCTATTGAATCTTCTGATTTGACATATAATATCAACAAGACGTTGGTGTATGATTCCCCATGGCGTATTCCTTCAGCGTATGTATGTGATTTAAATGCAAGTTATAGATTTAAGATAGGTGGGGTAAACGCTATTCTTTCAGGAGTTGTGAACAATTTGTTCGATCAGGAATATATTTCTGATGCTACAGATGGTTCAAATCATGACTGGCAAACTGCTTATGGCATCTTCTATGGATTCGGTCGTACATACAACTTGAAATTGAAACTTAATTTTTAAACTCAAAGCCTAAAGAATTTTAGAATATGAAGAAAAATATATGGATGGTGCTGGCAGCCGCTTCGTTAATGACTGCTTGTGATTATAATGAAAAATATTTTGAAGGTTTTGATGAAACAGACCAAAGTAATGTCCAGAAATATACTGTAGAATATACAGAGAAAACTTTCAAAGAAACAGAAAGTGCCAAGGATGTTATTATTCCATGGCTCACCCAGAAATATTATACCTGTGACAATGGTTCGTTTGCTTCTGTAAGTTATATGCAGGAAACCACTGAAATCAAAGAAGTGCCGGTATTGGAGCAAGATTTTGAACGTAATGTCGTAGATAAGGAAGCTACGGATGTGGCTGGATGGTTGAATTATTCTGTAAAAGGAACAGCACCTTGGTATGATAAGGCATATAGTAATAATGTTTATACGGAATGTTCCGCATATAAGGCAGATGGTGAAGTACAGTCATGGATTATCTCACCGAAATTCAAGGCAGAAGTGGGAGATGTATTCTCTTTTGACGTCTGTATCGGAAATTATAAGGGGGATGCTTTAAAGGTGTATGTGTCCTCTACTTTTCAAGGTAATTCGGGCAGTATTACCAATAAGTATACGGAATGGGAAGATGTAACAGATAATTTCTCTATTCCTCAGGAACCGGTTAAAGGCTATGGCTCTATGGCGAGGGCAGGAAGTATGAAACTGGATGAATTTGCCGGTAAGAATATTTATATTGCTTTCGTTTATGAAGGGGCTCCTGATGGGGTGACTACCAGTGTGCAGATTGACAATGTGCTGGTAATGAGAAATGAATCGGAAACCATCGTAAACAAAGAAGTGGATGAATACGATTATAAAGAGAATGAATGGGTATTTAAACGTACTGTTCCTTCTGGATTGTTGTTTGAAACCATCACCATGCAGAAAGAAGATTTTCAGCTTGTGGTTGATTATGTGGCGGCAAATTTTGATGAAGGTTATCTGGATACTCAGAAAGTGGGTCAGGGAGAATATTATTATGGCGCAAGTTCTGCTTATGGCAACTGGAATGCAAAAGGATATACGCGTAAAAAGTATTATGATGTAACCGGAGCAATGGCCAATTTGACTACGGATGAAGAGATGGATGCTTATTGTATAGAACAGGTAAAATTGGGACTTGTGAAGTTTATCGAATTAGTTCATCCGGAACCAGTCTTTGTGGACGGACAGGTGACTAATTATAAAGTTATTTCTTCGATTTATACTAGTACGGGTACCGCTTCTTATGTGGCAAAGATTGTTTGGAGCGAAGAGGAAAGTCGTTTCGTTCTAGAATCATTGGATGAGGCTGAATAAATTATTTTCTTAATAATGAGCAAAAGGGAGTTTAGCTGTAAAAGTATGAACTCCCTTTTCTTTTTCTTATTTGAATGATAAGGTATGAAAAAAAGTGAAGTATGTTTTCTCTTCCTTTTGTCCCTTTTTTGTTTTGCTTGTAGCGATTCTGCGGATAAGGAAGAAATGGAATTTCCGGAAAAGGATAATTTGAAGGTAACTTTTCCTTCGGATTTTTCTCCTGAATGGGCTGCGTCTGTAGCTGGTAAAGAAGTAACAATTGTCAATCCGCTTTTTGTCACTCAGACGTATAGCGGCTCGAAACCTCAAGGAACTATTGTTGTCTCTTCCAAGGTGAAACGTGCATTTGCGGATGTAAACCTCCCGTCGGTTGTTGAATATTCCAAATGGGTAGAAAAGCAGGAGGTTGATAAATTGCTGATTACATCAGAGTTCCCTTTGATTGACCCGTGTAACACACTTCGTATAGGAAGTGAGATGGCTGGGGTTAAAGGTAAAGTGACTTATAGTACTTCCGGTTATCATTTTACATTAACGGAAAAGCCGTCAGTTTCTTATAATGCTCGGTCTGTCGCTCCTACTGTAAATGATTATAATTTGAAAGTGATGAGTTTCAATGCGGAAAATTTTTATATGTATGGTAATACGGGAAATGCAGAAACCTTGCGTCAGCATGCTAAAATCTTAGCTGCATTGAAAGAGGCGAAAGCGGATATTTATGCTATTTGTGAAGTAGAACAGGGAGATTTTACTGTGGATTATCTTTGTAGGTCTTTGAACAATGCGTTAGGGGAAGAACGGTATGCTTGGTTGAATACTCCCGGACAAAAATCATCAAAGGTACAAACAAATGTTTTTATTTATGATAAAGTGAAAGTTTTGCCTTATAAGGAGTTTAAAAGCTATAATTTTGATAATCTGAAGATGCGGTACATAGTTCAATGTTTTGAACTGAAGGATGATAAAGCGAAAGTGATTTTAGCTATGAATCATTTTAAAGCTAAAACTAGTGGTATAGATAAGAATGACGGTCAGGGAGGTTCTGCCGACCGTAGGGTTATGGAAGCGCGTGAGTGTTTGAAAGTATATAATGAGCTTGTTGCTTATTATGAAGATACGGATGTGCTGGTTTTGGGTGATTTGAACAGCTACGGTATGGAGGATGCCATTAAGGTGTTTACGGATGCTGGGTATATAAATTTGCTAAAGAAATATTCACCTGCGGCTTGGAGTTATTGTTATCGTGGGGAGGTTGGCTATTTGGATCATTCTTTAAGTTCTCCTACGCTGACTTCACAAATAGTTGGTGCTGCTCCTTGGGATATCAATGCCAGTGAGCCTGCTTATTGGGGATTTAAATATACATCTTATTATAGAGAAGATCCTTATCGTAGTTCTGATCATAATCCCGTTATAACATGGGTTAATTTGGAATAATTTCTTGGGAGAAAAGAAGCAAGCACCATAGGCCGATAGTTTTTTCTTTTTGGAGATATGAATTTATCGGCTTTTCATCCTTTTAGGGAAGATGGAGATATTCTTTTCATGAAGAGATAAGGATAGAATGTGTTGTCATTGTACATGAATTGTAAGTACAATTGGAACATTAACAATTTATTAGCAGATAACTTTCTTAAAATCCGCTTTTTTTCGTTCCTTTGTATTGAACTGCTTTCAACAGAATTAAAATAACTTTAAATATCAAACGCTTATGTGTAGTGAAGGATTGCGTGAAAGATATGTAAATCCCTATACGAACTTTGCATTCAAATTATTGTTTGGAACCGACTTGAACAAAGAAATTCTTATTGGCTTCCTGAATGCCTTGTTCGACGGCAAGCAGGTCATTGAGGATGTCACCTACTTGAACACAGAGCATCTGGGCAGCAAAGAGACTGACCGCCGGGCTGTCTTTGATGTCTATTGTGAAAATGAAAAAGGAGAAAAGATTCTGATAGAAATGCAGAGAGGGGAGCAACAGTTTTTCAAGGACCGGAGTATTTATTATGCTACCTATCCTATCAGGGAACAGGCTATTAAAGGGGAAATCTGGGACTATGAACTGAAAGCGGTGTATGTGATCGGTATTTTGAATTTTGCCTTGGATGATGTTTCGTCTTCCGGCTTCCGCCATGAAGTGAAGCTGATGGATACAACTACTCATGAAGTGTTTTTTGACAAACTGACTTTTGTGTATCTGGAAATGCCTAAATTCCATAAAACCGAGCAGGAGTTGGATACGTTGTTTGATAAATGGATGTTTGTGCTCAAGAATCTGGCCCGTTTGATGGAACGTCCCACTGCCCTTCAGGAACGTGTGTTCAACCGGCTGTTTGAGGCTGCCGAAATTGCTCAGTTCTCAAAAGAGAACCTTTATGCCTATGAGGAGAGTTTGAAAGTATATAGAGATTGGAACAATGTGATTGATACAGCTATTCAGAAAGGCATTGCGAGAGGGATGGAGGAAGGACTTGTGAAAGGGATGGAGGAAGGACTTGTGAAAGGGATGGAGGAAGGCATTGCGAAAGGGATGGAGGAAGGCATTGCGAAAGGGATGGAGGAAGGCATTGTGAAAGGGATGGAGGAAGGCATTGCGAAAGGGATGGAGAAAGGCATTGCGAAAGGTGAATGGATGAAAGCCCAAACTATTGCAGGAAATTTAAAGAATGCCGGGCTTTCCATAGCTGAAATCGCAAAAGTTACCGGACTTTCGGAAGATGAGATAAACTCCCTTTGATTCTTCGGATAAGAGCATAAAAAAACTCCTCTGATATAATCAGAGGAGCTGTTCTTTTTGAAGTAAAATGAGTTATGCTTCAGCAGGAGCTTCAGTAGTTTCAGCAGCAGGTGCTTCTTCAGCAGGAGCGTTAGCGGCTTCTGCTTCAGCCTTGGCAGCAGCTTCAGCAGCTTTCTTTTCAGCTACTTTCTTGGCAATTTCTTCATTTACTTTCTTTTCAGCTTCCAAACGAGCTTTTGCTTCAGCTTTCTTTGCTTCATCCAGTTTAGCCTTCAAAGTAGCCAGACCAGATTGTTTGTTGTTCTTCCAAGCTTCGAATTTAGCTTCAGCTTCTGCTTCTGTGAATGCGCCTTTGGCAACACCCCCCAGCAAGTGCTTTTTCATGTAAACACCTTCTTTTGACAGGATGTTACGTACTGTATCAGTAGGCTGTGCACCGCACATTACCCAATGAAGTGCGCGTTCAAAATTCAAATCTACTGTGGCAGGATTGGTATTAGGGTTGTAAGTACCAATTTTTTCAGTAAATTTACCATCACGTGGAGCTCTTACGTCTGCGATAACGATTGAATAAAACGCATAGCTTTTGCGTCCGTTTCTTTGCAATCTGATTTTAGTTGCCATTTCTAAATAATGTTTTTATAATTAATGATTTGAATTAATGCTAATAACCCGTATTAGCGGGTGCAAAGGTAAGACTTTTCTTTTGAATCGCAAAGACTTGGATGAGATAAAATATAATTTTTATAAAAAGGTGGACAGACATAGTGTTAATCGCTAGAAAAATTATATATTTGCAACAGTTACAATTTAACTAAAAATAAAAGAATTATGATTTCACAAAAATTACAAGACGCAATTAATGCTCAGATTGTAGCCGAAATGTGGTCGGCCAATCTTTATCTTTCCATGTCTTATTTTTTCGCTGCGAAAGGCTATGAAGGTTTTGCTTCATGGATGAAAGCGCAGGCTCATGAGGAGAGTGATCATGCTGATGTGTTGGCGCAATATGTGATGAAACGTGGCGGACAAGCCAAGGTGGGGGCTGTGGATGCTGTTCCTCAGGAATGGGCCTCTCCGCTGGATGTGTTCGAGCATGTATACAAGCATGAATGCCATGTTTCCGAATTGATTGACAAACTGGTAGATGTTGCTTCTGCTGAAAAGGACAAGGCTTCTCAGGATTTCTTGTGGGGATTTGTACGCGAGCAGGTGGAAGAGGAAGCTACCGTTCAAGGTATTTTGGACAAGATCAAGCTGGGTGGTGATGTGGCTTTGTATCACTTGGATATTCAGCTTGGCGCAAGAAAATAAGCGATAAGAGAAACGAATGCCTGTTTTTTGTCTTCTGCAGATAAAGATGCAGGTGTTTATCGGAAATAGAAAGTGGGTGTGTCCCAATTCAGTTTTTGGAAATATGAACTTATAATCTGAAATTTGAGCATC
>ENA-OOSU01000249-OOSU01000249.1-human-gut-metagenome-genome-assembly--contig:-NODE-249-length-12774-cov-4.110465_pt1 | contig 12774 bp, 8 predicted proteins | sample MGYA00241318_ERZ501231 | MGnify/ENA primary metagenome ERZ501231 (study PRJEB25962, sample SAMEA2042492) | human gut metagenome | biome: human gut; feature: human-associated habitat; material: faeces...
GATGGAGCTCTTTTCAATTAAAATACGGTGCACTTTTCAATTAGTATCTACAATTCTAACCCCTTGTGCGTTTGTTGTGATTTGCTTTCATTTTAGTATCTTTGAACCATTGGAAACAGCGACGTTATTTATGTGTGATTTGAATGGAAGGTTGTGATTTGCTTTCATTTTAGTATCTTTGAACCATTGGAAACAGCACATTATACTTTCTTGATAGACAAGTAGTCGTTGTGATTTGCTTTCATTTTAGTATCTTTGAACCATTGGAAACAGCACTGGAGTTGAAATGATTCCTTGCGAATCCGTTGTGATTTGCTTTCATTTTAGTATCTTTGAACCATTGGAAACAGCGGAACCAAGTGTAAACCCGTGGGTCATAGCGTTGTGATTTGCTTTCATTTTAGTATCTTTGAACCATTGGAAACAGCTCTCGCGGTACAAAGAAACCGCTTCTTCTCGTTGTGATTTGCTTTCATTTTAGTATCTTTGAACCATTGGAAACAGCAATAATTTCGTAGATATGAAAGATGAACCAGTTGTGATTTGCTTTCATTTTAGTATCTTTGAACCATTGGAAACAGCCTTGAAACGCTTCGACGACGCCAACTCCTAGTTGTGATTTGCTTTCATTTTAGTATCTTTGAACCATTGGAAACAGCATGCTTATGTGGAATACGAAAGAATCCGTAGTTGTGATTTGCTTTCATTTTAGTATCTTTGAACCATTGGAAACAGCTGATTACAAGTAATAATCTAATATTCAAACGATTACACATAGTATTAGAATATAAAAAAAGAATGCTGCTTCTAAAAAAATCCCGCCATTGCGCGGGATTTTTTTAGAATAATTCTAATTGTTGTCCAGGCGTATTCACATCCACAGTCTTTTTCCCATAAAAAAGTGCTATATTTCCAAATTGCTTGTCCGTAATGCACATAATTCCGACACTTCCATAGTCCGGTAAGAAAGATTTAACTCTTTTTATATGTACCTCCGCATTCTCACAACTCGCACAATGACGAACATATATAGAGAACTGGAACATCGTAAATCCATCCTTTTGCAGATTTTTTCTAAATTCCGCATACGCCTTTTTATCCTTCTTGGTTTCGGTAGGCAAATCAAACAACACTAATACCCACATAATGCGATATTCACTAAACCGGTCCATCACATCTCTGGATAGGATATTTTACGCAACTCACCACTGAAACATTTATACAGAGAAGCCGTAGTCTGCCCAACAGCTACCATCAACGGACTACGTTTTCCCGAAATAACAGTCTCTAATGTAGGAATTGTCAGTAACCTCGCTTTCAATTCTCTCGTCAATTCAACACAATTCGGTTCTGCTTCCTTGAATATATCATATACCAACCTATCCACATAAGGGCGATAAGGTTCCATTATATCATCTGCCAGACAATAAGCATTATAACGATTATGATGATGTATTCCCAAAGTAGGTAGAAGCCCACTTGTCACCAAAGCACGAGCAACAACTGCCCTCAAAATAGCATACCCATAATTTAACAAATTATTAGGAGGAATACCTTCTCTATCCCTTGTAAAGCCTTCTATTTTAAACAAATTCTTCCAATAATAAGCAGCTGCACGAGCCTCCAAATTATCAGAATCTCCACTCTTTACATCTGCAGCCCACACCTTCATACACTTTATTTCTTCTCCAGCACATTCATGCAATACTACCGTCTGATTCTCTATTTTGGCTTTTATTGTTTGCTGCCAAAGTTGTTTCATCAATGGTAGAGACGCACCAAGTTGATGACGAAACCTTTCATTTTGTGTAGTATTCCCATACAAAGGAAGCATTAAACCAACCGGCATACTTTTAGAATCGCAGGTTATGACTGCACAATTATTCTCAAGCAAAGCTTCCAATACTCCCGAAGTAATGGTTATCTGCTTATTGTCCAACACCACTACTCCAATATCTTCTATTGGCTTAGTCACTTCGGACATTCGTTTGAACCCTTCGGGTAAAGCACTGTTCTTCACCACCTCCGGCAATTTAATCACCAACTGGGCATTTTTTAAAGACAAATAGACCGGATTCCCAAAATAAAGTGTTTTCTTAATCATAGCATATAGACTTTACAAGTTATTCATTCATCATTTTCAAGAAAAGGAAGCTCTAAAGTATCATTCTGTTTATCAGAATCCAACAGAAAATTTTCAGGAGAAACAACACTTCTACCCAACTCTTTTTCAGCTTGTTCACGTGCTACTCCGGCTACATTTCCTCCACGTTGTGCTACTTGCTTACTTTTAGTAAATGTATCTGGTTTTTCTTTCTGAGAAATTTCCGTTGTGACACGTTCTCCAAGCATTGTAAATATCAACTCCAAATCAGACATGTGGTCACGAAGATTCTGATTTTTCTTCGTCAGCCCCTTATATATTTTATAATCCGAAGGAGTCAATCCAAACGTTGCTCTAGATATTTCTGCCGTAAGAATGGCATAATCACTTTTTTCCGTGATTCCCCTTTCTTTCCATTCATCCGTCAAATTCTGACGAATGGCGATTCCTCTCAAACGTTTGTCAATCCAATCTTTTGGATAACCTTTTTGCTCATATAGTTCTTTCATGCGCTCTTGAGCCAATTCCGGATTTTCTATTTCCTGTACACGCTCATAACCTACTTGTGCTAACCAAAGCTTGAAAGGTTCAGCTTTAGGAGAAGGAATAGATTGAATGATGCGGAATAAAGCCTGCACATTTGCCGCCAACGTTTTTCGTTTTTTTCCTGTATCTGTCACCATTTCTACCTGGGGACAAGTTGTCCCCAGGTAAGTAGCCAGTTCTTCATCCCGTTTTCGCATCTTCTTCAGATAATCCGTAGGATTCACACTATCAGTCAATACACCAACTACATCTACAACAGAGAAATACCATTGCTGTTCTTCCTCGTTCCATACGGAACGGATCTTTTTCTCTTGAAACAACTTTATATTATTCATTTACTCTATACTTAACTTCTATAATACGGCCTAACCTATCAACTTTTACTGGAATACAAATATTCTTTATCATTTCACCATCCCATGATTTTTCTGCTTTATTATTAGAACCTAATTCTTTAGTGGAAATAATAGCATTTGATATACTTTGAGGTATAAAAAAGCATTGATTACCAGAAGATGAAACCATCTTATAAATCCTCCCCCTATCTATCGGTTCATTTATCCTACCAAAATCCCGCTCTTCTTCGGTTGGCAGATATACCAAATCATTAGGAGACAGCCAAAACAATAATTTATCTCCCTTTTCATTTCTGTCCGGTACAGGAACAAGCCCTTGTTTCTCACGCTCTATAACCCAATTTAAAGGAATAGTCTCATACGTTCTGTTTCCATCTTCTGTTATGTAAATAGCAAAGAACAAGTTAGTACCTTTAGCAGCTTCCACCCATTTGGCACCTTTATTGCCAAGTACACCGACTTTAAATTTATTTCCACGCGGTTCATACACCCTCACCTTATATATAGGCTGATGTCCTTTACCATCATTCAGTTGTAAAAGATTACGGTTCATTTCTTCTATACCTTCTGCAGAAAAAGCCAACTCCGCCTTTCCTTCTTTTGATTTCAGATGATTCAGGAGTATTTTCTGTATGCCAGTATCCGTCACCGATGCTATCTTCTTCTCATTGAAAGTTGAGTCCAATGATTTACGTACTGCAACTAAAGGTTCAGTAGTATTTTCCGTAAAATAATAAACAGCGACTTTGGCTATATCCAGCTCTTTCCACAAGAAAGCATTCTCTTTGAAATATTTTTCAATTTTCTTCTTATCATACTTATATGATAACAATTCAAGAACCTTATTTTTTACTCTTTTGTCAACAATCATAGAAGGAGTATCCAAAGCGACAGATAGGCGTACCACCTTTACCTTTCTTAAATTTACCGCTCCAAAAACCGTATCTTTGTGCATCGGTTTACGGATAGCCCAACTATCACCGATTTTCTGTTTCTCATAAACACGAGTCCCATTTGCATCAAAATGTTGATAGATATTGGTTGTTTTATTTATTATACGCAAATTCTGTTTCAAGCTAACTATTATCCCACTCAACGCTTCCCTTGCATCTTGCGTAAAAGTAGTCCATGGTTTCTTTATAATCCATCTATAATTACCATTACCATCCCCCCTACTCTTATCACACAACAGTCTCTGCAAATCATAACGGGAAATTTTCGCATTCCGGCTTGCAGACTCATTATTCAGATAGTTTACATGATTCCGTGTAGCACAAGCTATTACTATTGCATCCATAGCATGATGCCGATGGTCTATACGCTTCTTACTGAATCCTTTCTGATATTCAAGGGGCACTGCTGTTTGAAAAACTTTTTTTCCGTCTTTATTCTCCCAATGTCCAAAACACTGGGTTTCGGTCAAAGCATTTAAACGTTCAAAACGAGGACTTACAATACTATTCCAGACGTCATTCATGCCCCAATCCTTTTTCAGCCTGTCCGTCACGCTTCCTGTACAAACTAATATGTTTTTTGAAACAGCCTCCGGTTCATATTCACCGCTATCATTCTTTTCACGAACGATATTCGACAAAAGTCCTTTGACAACCTTACTGATATACCGACTATCGTTTAATTGGCGTTCAATAAATTGCTCGGGAATATCATCCATCAACAATTTCTTCATTTTTATGCCCGATTTTGCATATTGTTCTTTTACAAAACGTTCGTAACTATCCACAGAAAAGATTTCTACTGTCTTTCCAAAACCCACTTCCACTTTCTGTCCATGATGATTCTTGATAAACTCATATCCCAGTTGATTATCTTTCAACTTGTTCACAGCAGATTCACATATCACTTTGTTAGAGAATGAATCATCAAAATAGCGGGATTGAGGTATAACATGTTCTATCTCATACGCAGCAGTAAATAATTTAGCCAAAGGTATCAGCTCACCGGTATAAGGTGAACGATATTTCTGTTCCAGCCATAATTTATAACGCAAGAATTCTGATTTCGTCGGTAATTTACTGGTATTGAATTTTTTCAATATCACATCTATATCTTCCGGAATCTGTTCTTCCCCCTTTAAAACTGCATCCTCATAAATCCGCAATATTTCTTGTTGACTTGGTGAATAGGGACGGACATTCTCTACCCCATATTCCGGATTCACAAATTCAGCAAGCAATGCCTTTATACGTAAATTGGCATTTTCATTCTCCAGAATCTGAGTAGTCATTCTTTTTCGCTTGTCCGCAGGATTTTTCATCTCGCGCCCTAACTCAATATGGATTTCATCAATTTTCCCAACCTGTTTCCAAATATCCCTGACAACTCTCAATGTCTCGGTTATCACTTGTTCTACGATAGGATTTCGTAGTGAATGTTGCTTAAAAGCAGCCAGATAAGCATCAATATCAGCAGGGGTTTCCCATTTGGTTATTTCTTTATCTTCGGAATGACGATTATACACTACATAACAAGCCAACCACAACGGAAGCCTCTTAAAACAAGATATATCCGACAAGTTCATCGCCTTTTCTCTAACCTTGGCACCTATACTCTCATCACACTCACCTGCTATTATCCTTTCTATTCTTTCCTTGGTTGTACCATCAATCAACGACATATCCCAATACTTTCCGCACCTCATCAAAGGCAACAACTTCTTTATCGCCTTGGCAGAATAAGCGCCATATTCAGACTTGAAAGGAGGAAACTTCTTGAACACTTCCACAAAGGATTCATTCAATCCGTTCTTAACCGCAAAAGTCGCCAATGCTTTCTCTATTTCCTGCTTGTCACTTACAGAATATAAGATATGCCACAAGGCTGTTTCTTTTTCATCAGATAAAAAGTCAATACCAATACCGGCCTTTTCCAAACGGGAAAGAATCGCATGTCTCGTCTCATTACATGGGTAGAACTTATCCTCGACATAATTCCAACGATAATTATTTATTTCCTTTTTCAGTCCAAACGCAGGATATCTCAGAAAAGCTTTCTGATCTATTTCCTTTCGAGAGTTCAGCCAATCAAATAGAGCCACATAATCATCTTCTGTTTTCAAAAACTCCGTTGTCACATCCACATCCAAATGTAAAGTTCCATTTACTTCCCTTTCCTTTTGATATACCCGAATATTGGAAAGGAAATACCATAAACGGAATTCCTGAAAAAGAGGATGTGACTTGGCTATACACTTTAACGGAGCTGTTTTAATTTCACCTGTTTTGCGGTTTACATATTCATTTTCCTCATAAGGGCAATTAGCTATCAATGACTTTTTGGTTTTCAACGGCCTTTGATAAAACAAGACATCATCTATTAACAAATAGATAAAGTCCCGGTTAGCTATATTTCTCCGTTGCACTTCATTACCCGGATACAACGCTTCAATACACCTCATGTATAAATCTCTATCCTGCAATTCTGCATGAAAAGCACATTGCTTCTGCAAAATAAAGTTCAGTTCCTCCTTGTAAAACTTTCGTTCTACTGTTTTCACCAATTTTCCTATTATCTTTTGTTGTGGCTCCTGCAACAAAGCATCATATATATAACTCCCAATCGTTTTATGAGTACCGGTAATGTCAGCTTCGGTCCTTTTCTTTATTAACATCCAATCATCCTCTTTAGGCGCTCTGAAAGAACGCTTCACCTCACCATACTTATCAAGCTTTGGAGTACCGTCCGGATTTAAGTCAGTAGTGACAATAAACTCTTTTACCCGTCCTTCCCAGTCCAATGGGACATTACTGCTTCTACGATATACCCATCCATTCTCCAGATGTACATTATACCATATATCCCGGCCTTTCTTTTCATCAGTCGCTTCCACCGACAAGACTTTCAATGCATAAAATTCAACAGATTTTCCTGCATTGTCTTCCTCCTCTTCTCCTCTAAGCTGATAATAACCACGTTTCTGATTAAAGTTCAAAAGAATCCATGCCAGTTCTTCTTTACTTATCATTTCTGTCAAAGCTTTCTTACGGAGATAATAAACTGTCCAGTCATAAGGGATTTTTTTACCATCAAAAACCAATGAAGGTTGGTGTTTTGCAAAATCCGCCAACATTTCATTAAACGCTGTCTGAAATAAAAAAGAGTATTTTCCCCATCTATCCTTTACCCATGGCAATTTCGGTTCGCTGCCTGACAAGAATTTACCCGTATGCTTTTCAAAATCTATTCCTTTTAAATAGTGTTCCGGCAGGAAGCCAAGAATCTTCAAAACTTTATGCAACCGTTCACGGCGTAGTAATTGTCGCTCTCTCAATCGACGCACCCCTCTAAAACGGGTTCTTTCAGCTGTCTGTGATATAGAATTCCCTTTGTCAAAGTCTCCCAAGATAGCAGCATCCATCGGAATTATTCTACTGCCAGCCATTTCTATCCAAATTCTCTCGGTCTGTTCTTTAATTACAGAGTTTATTACAGCCCATCCTATACTATTGGTTCCCAAATCCAATCCAAGTATCGTTCTCATAGTATTATATTTTGAATATTTTCTTCAAAGGTATTTTTTTTTTCAATATAAGCATTGTATTTCCATATTTATTTTATACATTTGTCATACTAAAATGAAGCAAGTCACAATAAGGATTATTCCGTTGTGAAAACATTAGGTTCCCTCGTCCTTAACGGGGGATTTTTTATTTCCAAAAACTAATTATCATTCCCAATATCCCTCTTTTGCCGAAAACTAAAACTTTCTTCCCCAAACACTACTCTTCGTATCACTATATTTTATACCTTTGTTCACTAAGAATTAATCGTCCCATACCCATTTCTGTTTCGTCCGACAGCTGTCGGACGATAATTAAACAACTGTTGGACGATAATGCAACAGTTGTCGGACGATTAGTTTTTAGGAAGAAGAAAATTAATCTGCTTAGCGACAAAAATAATTCCCCGAAGCGACGAGAACTGTTTATCGCTATAAACAAAAATAAATATCTTATGAGCGCGTATTACGACCTTTACGAAACGCCTTCGCCCGACGGGAAAGAAGACAAGAAATCACTCCATGCACGTATCTGCCCGAAAAGGACTTATACCCAAAAGGAGTTTGTGGAACATATCGCAACTTTCCAACATCTGCCCAAGAATGTGATAGGGGCAGCATTGGATGCCTGCATTGACGAGTTGTGCGATTTGCTGGCCAACGGAAACATCGTGGAGCTGGGAGAACTCGGATTCTTCAGCACTTCACTGAAATGCTTGCGCGAGACCGACGACGAGAAAAAGAAAATCCGCTCCGAATCCGTCCAATTCCAAAACGTACACCTGCGCATCAGCAGCACGTTCCGCAACAACATCAAGAAGAAAATGACGTTGGAACGTGTACACTCCACTACCAAGAAATCGAAAAAAGTAGTAGAGACCACCGAAGAAACAAGAAAAGCCGAACTGGAACTGTTCCTCAAGCAGAATGTATGTATCAACAAGAACGAATACATCCAGCTAAGCGGACTAACCAGACATGCCGCCATAGACGAACTAAACAACTTCATCCGGCAAGGGTTCCTGCGCCGCCGCGGAATGGGAAGGTCAACGGTCTATGTGCGACAAGAAAAAGACACAGCAAACGAAATTTAGGGGGGCAAGCACAGAGACACAGAGACATAGAAATTAATGCTTTATCTCTTTGAAAAGAATCTCTGTGCCTTTGTATTTTCGTGTTCATCCCCCCAAAAATAATAAAACAACAAACAATGGAAAAATCAACAGAACCCCAACCCTGCACGCAGTGGTTCGTCTTCTTCAAAGACCAACTGCTGCTGAAAAAAGGATATACAGACAAAGGAGAAATAAAATACAGCGTACCCGTCAGTATAGAGCCTCCTCTGACACCGGAAGCCGGAAGTAATATACACGAAGTGTTCCCCCCCAACGGCAAGCAAGTACGTGCATTTGCCTTGGAACAGCCCGTGACCGAAACCGACGAATGGGTCATGATAGGCCTGCGCGCATCGTACGACTACATCTCGCCGGACGAGTACCGTTCTGCAGGAAAGGCCTTCCAGATACTCTATTGGGACGAGCACAGCCACTTCTGCCCCGTGTGTGGCACCGCCATGGAGCACCAGACCCCCATCATGAAGAAGTGTCCCAACTGCGGCAATGAGATGTACCCTCCCGTTTCCACCGCCATCATCGTACTGATACGCAAAGGAAACGAAATCCTGCTGGTGCATGCCCGGAACTTCCGAGGAACCTTCTACGGACTGGTGGCAGGCTTCCTCGAAGCCGGCGAGACACTGGAAGAATGTGTGGAACGGGAAGTTTTTGAGGAAACGGGGCTGAAGGTAAAGAACATCACCTACTTCAGCAACCAGCCCTGGCCCTACCCCAGCGGATTGATGGTGGGTTTCATTGCCGACTACGAAAGCGGGGAGATAAAACTGCAGGAAGATGAGCTGACCGCTGCCGCCTTCTATTCCAAAGACAACCTGCCCGAAATTCCACGAAAGCTGAGTATCGCAAGAAGGCTGATAGACTGGTGGATGGAGAACAATTAAAAATTAAAGAATTAAAAAGAGGGGGGAAGAAATTTAAAAAAGCAAATTGCGGAAAACACACACTCACAAACGAACAACTACGAATGAAACGACTCTCATTCACATCAACCAATCGGTGTGTAACCGCAATCTGCATATACTAAACTTCCCTGCAAACGTTTTGTTCATCAACCATCGGGTTTAAGTCTTTATTTAAGTTTTCTTTCAACACAGAAGCAAAAGGAAGAGGCGCAGCCCTCACGGGTTACGCCTCTCCGAACACTATATACACATTTTTTCCTCTTTCCTATCAAATGCCGAGTGACTTGCGCACTGCCTCCACTTTCTTCTCAGCTTCGGCATCGGCGCTGGTATAGCATTTCGGACAACCCATCTCGCCCTTCACCTCGATATAGAACTTAATCTTCGGTTCCGTACCGGAAGGACGGACAGAAATCTTCGTGCCGTCTACAGTGAAATATTGAAGTACATTGGAAGTCTCGGGCATATCCAGCTTGCTTACGTTGCCCTGGGCATCAGTCAGTTCCAGCGTCTTGTAATCCTTAATCAGGCTGACAGCCGAACCACCGATTTCCTTCGGAGGATTGGCACGGAAGTTATCCATCATCGCCTTGATTTCCTCGGCACCACTCTTACCGGGTTTCACCACGTTCACGGTGGTTTCCTTAGAGAATCCATATTCTACATAGATTTCCATCAATACGTCATAGAGTGTCTTGCCCTGGTCTTTGGCCCAAGCACAGATTTCGGCCAGCAAAGAGCAGGCAGAAACCGCGTCTTTATCACGGACAAAGTCTTCGGCCAGGAAGCCATAGCTTTCTTCACCACCACCGATATACTGCTGCTTACCTTCACTCAGACGGATTTCGCGGGCAATCCACTTGAAGCCGGTGTAGCAGTCGCGCATTTCAATCTTGTTCTTGTCTGCCACAGCCTTGATGAGTTCGGTGGTCACGATGGTCTTCACGATGAAGTCGTTCGGCTGCATCTTACCCATTGCAATACGGTTCTTGATGATGTAGTACAAGAAGATGAGACAAGTCTGGTTACCATTGATAAGCACCCACTCGCCCTTATCGTCCTTGCAGGCCATACCGACACGGTCGGCATCCGGGTCACTTGCCATTACGATGTCAGCGTCAATCTTCTTAGCCAGCGCAATGGCCATGGAAAGGGCTTCGGCATTTTCGGGATTCGGAGAAACCACTGTCGGGAAATTGCCGTCCTTCACCATCTGTTCGGGCACGCAGTTGATATTCTCAAATCCCCACTCCTTCAATGAGTCCGGAATAAGCACGCGGCCTGCGCCATGAAGCGGAGTATACACAATGCTGAGGTCTTTCTGGCGACGGATGACTTCGGGGTCGATAGAGATGGAGTGAACCATTTCCAGATAAACCTTATCCACTTCCTTGCCGATAATCTGAATCAAGTCCTTGTTGCCGTTGAACTTGATGTCGGCCACCGTCACCTTGTTCACCTCGTCTATGATGGCCGTGTCGTGCGGAGCGAGCACCTGCGCACCGTCATCCCAATAAGCTTTGTAGCCGTTGTATTCTCTGGGGTTGTGGCTGGCTGTAATGTTGATACCGCTCTGGCAGCCGAAGTGGCGAATGGCAAATGAAACTTCGGGCGTAGGACGAAGGTCATCAAAAAGATATACCTTGATGCCGTTTGCAGAGAAGATGTCGGCAGAAATCTTTGCGAACTTGTCGCTATTGTTGCGGCAGTCGTGCCCCACAACAACGGAAATATCCTTCTTTCCGGCAAAACATTTGTTCAGATAGTTGGACAAGCCCTGTGTTGCGGCACCTACGGTGTAGATGTTCATGCGGTTTGTACCGGCACCCATGATGCCACGCAGACCACCCGTTCCAAACTCCAGGTCTTTGTAAAAACTGTCTATCAATTCGGTTTTATCTGGATTTTCCAACATGCGTTTCACTTCTGCCTGAGTTTCGGCATCATATGCCGGGGTAAGCCATTTTTCGGCTTTCTCAGTCACCTGCTTAATCAGTTCCTGATTTTCCATAAGACTGTTATTGTTTTAAGGGTTAATATAAACTTTTTTGTAAGACACAAATGTAGAAGAATAAGTTCAAATATCCTAATTTTATTCAGGCATTTTATATCTGTCTCCCGTCTGCTTAACATACTCTTCAAGGAACTCCTTCGGGTATCCCGGGCGGATTACGCCTGCCGGCTGGCCGATGGAATTACGTTCGAATTGACCGTTTTTCATACGTTTGACAACGCCGTCATTATACTTTACGACAAGAAACTCGCCAAGACGTTTCCAAGTATCGAAAGTGCTTTGGGCAGTCATGTTCGTATAGTTGGTAAGGAATGCCTTTGCTTTGGCAGGGTCTTTTTCCAGTAGTTTGGCAGCAGCAGCCTCAACGCCTTCCTGCGCTTCGTTGAAGGTTGTCTCCAACTCTGTCTGAGTGGCACGCACGTCGCCCATCATCAAGTCATAACGGGGATAAACCATATTGGCCACCCAGTTGAAAATCCAGAAAGCGGAGTTCCAGGAGAAAGTGATGTAATCGGCGCCGTCCACACGGGTGTAGCATACGGGAACCTTGTCCGTACAGCAGTATACGGGCGTAAATACCGTCATGTTGGCATCATCTGTGCCGAACCACAATACTCCACCGATAGGATCGGGCAACTCGGAGCGCATCTGTGCCACGAATACGAAACCGCTCTGCTGGGTGGAGATGGGACGTTCATTGAAGTATTCCTGGTCACCCACCTTGAAAGAAAGCGGGGAAAGGCGGTACGGGGTATGATACGGGCCTGCGCCGAAATCTTTGCTGATGTCGAGAGGAGTACCTTCATAATGGTCGCGCATGGCGTTCTTCACATCCTGCACGGAAACCTTGCGGTTGGGCTTCACAAACAGAGGCATCGGAGTGTTCGTCTCACCTAATATATAAGGCAGGAACTCGTTGCCACGGTCGGTAAACATATTGAAATAGCTCCATACACGGGCCTCGCAATAGCGACGGGCACCGAAATCGAGCGGAGCGTAGGCATCGGCAAAGCTGAAATCCTTGTTCACACCGTCAAAATAGCCCTTCTCGCGTGCAAAGGAGATGACGTCGGCGGAGTACATACAGTTCTCCTTGTCGTTCATGTTGAACTGATGAATGCGGCTCTGGTTGGCATGAGCAGAGATACAATCATCGGGCACGCGGACAGCCACCCATACGGCACCGCGCACACCGGGTCC
>ENA-OOSU01000265-OOSU01000265.1-human-gut-metagenome-genome-assembly--contig:-NODE-265-length-12140-cov-3.864626_pt1 | contig 12140 bp, 9 predicted proteins | sample MGYA00241318_ERZ501231 | MGnify/ENA primary metagenome ERZ501231 (study PRJEB25962, sample SAMEA2042492) | human gut metagenome | biome: human gut; feature: human-associated habitat; material: faeces...
TGCGGCGCATAAGGGCCAGCACCGGGAGTTGCCGTTCTCGGAGTCAGCATCTCCATATTGTCGACAAATATCTCAGTCACATAACGCTTGATGCCTCCCTGGTCATCGTAAGAACGGGTACGTATCTTACCTTCCACGTAAAGCTTATCGCCTTTATGCACATATTTCTCAACGATTTCGCCTAAACGGCCACGGAATATCAGGTTATGCCATTCGGTACGGTCCGGAATCTGCGTACCATTCTGCAAAGTGTATCCTTTCTCCGTAGTGGCCAAAGAAAGCTGGGCAACACAGTTTCCACCTTCATAATAGGTTATTTTAGGGTCTTGTCCCACATTTCCTATCAATATCACTTTATTTACTGACATAAGCTTCTATTTTATTAATTTGCTGCCAAAATTAACGAGAATATTCACACCATGCAAGAATACAAACAACTTTTATACATATTTCTCCAAGAAAGCATGTATAAGGCGGGGCACCGCATAACGACCCAAATCTTCGACTGCAACCCGTTGGTAACTTGAGAAGGAGCTCGAATTATCGGGCAGAGTAACCTCGTAGAAGTTGGTGTAAATCACTCTGTGGGACAATACATGTTTCACCCCCCGAAGCAGTGTACGGACCATCCGCACCTCTCCCTCTGCAAACAGCGCATGAAACTGCGGACATGCCAGAAATTCCTCTTCGGATAAATCTTTTTCCGTTTCAACCAGAGGCAATTCAAAGAGATTTTTCCAGATATCGTCCTCCGTCCTCTTATGTATCAAGGTATGCGCGCCCATGCGTACATATATATAATTAAAATAGCGGTTGGTGGTCTTGGTTCTGTGCTGCTTCACGGGCAGTTGCTGCACTTTTCCTTCAGACAATGCCCGGCAGCTGCCGGACAAAGGACAAAACAGACAGTTGGGCGACTGCGGCGTACACTGCACGGCTCCGAAGTCCATAATTGCCTGGTTATAATCTGCCGGCCTGGATTTATCGAGCACCTCACCCGCCAAAGCGGTAAAAGTCTTTTTCCCTTCAGTAGAATCAATGGGAACATCAATGCCGAAATAGCGGGAAAGCACCCGATACACATTCCCGTCGACCGCCGCATAAGGCATGTCATAGGCAAAGGAGCAGATGGCCGCTGCCGTATAATCCCCCACTCCCTTCAAAGCACGTACCTCTGCATAGGTTTTCGGAAATGTCCCCTTCATGCTTTTGGCTGCGGCATGCAGGTTGCGGGCACGCGAATAGTACCCCAGGCCCTGCCAATATTTCATCACTTCGTCCTCGGACGCAGCAGCCAGCGACACCACATCCGGGAAGCGTTTTATGAAACGCAGAAAATACTCATACCCCTGCGCCACTCTTGTCTGTTGTAAGATGATTTCAGAAATCCATATCAGATAAGGGTCCGTGGTATTTCGCCACGGAAGGTCGCGTTTGTTCTCCGCATACCAGTCCAACAATGTTCCGCTAAAAATATTCATGCTGCAAAAATACTTCATTTTCAGCCTAACAAAGCTTAATGCCAAGACTTTTTTAGAAAATTGTCCGAAATATATTTTTTAGAGCCACGGAAAAGCTATATATTTGCAGTCCAAAAAATTAGGAAAACTATAGTAATAATATTTTTTTTAAAGAAAAATGACTAAAGCTGATATTGTAAACGAAATTACAAAGAACACCGGAATTGATAAGACAACCGTACTTACAACCGTTGAAGCATTCATGGACGCAGTAAAGGCATCTTTATCCAAAGATGAAAATGTTTACCTCCGCGGGTTTGGTAGTTTTGTAGTGAAGAAAAGAGCTCAGAAAACTGCTCGCAACATCTCCAAGAACACTACAATAATCATTCCGGAACATAACATTCCGGCATTTAAGCCTGCAAAAACGTTCACCCTCTCAGTGAAGAAATAATAAACAATAGTATTAACCCATAAAAATTTTGAAGCTATGCCAAGCGGAAAGAAGAAAAAAAGACATAAAATGTCTACGCACAAGCGTAAAAAAAGACTAAGAAAGAACAGACATAAAAGCAAAAAGTAATTTTTAGTCTGAAGGACAAAATAAAGAACAAACTTGTGAAGCAAAATGTCTCGCGGGTTTGTTCTTTGTTTAAGTAGTAAATTGAATCATTTAAAAGCCAATTATTGTGACAAGCGAACTCGTTGTAGACGTACAGCCCAAAGAGGTATCCATTGCACTGCTTGAAGACAAGCAGCTGGTGGAACTCCAGAGCGAAGGAAGAAACATCTCCTTTTCGGTGGGCAACATGTATTTGGGACGCGTCAAGAAATTGATGCCCGGCCTGAATGCCTGCTTCGTGGACGTGGGTTACGAGAAAGACGCTTTTCTTCATTATCTGGACCTGGGTCCTCAATTTAACTCGTTAGAGAAGTACGTAAAGCAAACTTTAAGCGACAAGAAGAAGCTGAATCCCATTACCAAAGCAACCATACTTCCCGACCTTGAAAAGGACGGAACGGTTTCCAACACACTCAAGGTGGGACAAGAAGTAGTGGTGCAAATTGTCAAGGAACCTATCTCTACCAAAGGGCCGCGACTGACTTCCGAACTTTCCTTTGCCGGAAGATACCTCGTGCTGATTCCCTTCAATGACAAGGTTTCCGTATCACAAAAAATTAAATCGAGCGAAGAGCGCGCACGCCTCAAGCAACTGTTGATGAGTATCAAGCCGAAAAACTTCGGCGTCATCGTCCGCACCGTGGCCGAAGGAAAACGTGTTGCCGAGCTCGACGGAGAGCTTAAAGTATTACTGAAACATTGGGAAGATGCCATTACAAAAGTACAGAAGGCCACCAAATTTCCGACACTGATTTACGAAGAAACCAGCCGTGCCGTAGGACTGTTGCGCGACTTGTTCAATCCTTCCTTCGAAAACATCCACGTGAACAACGAGGCTGTGTACCACGAAATCAAGGATTACGTAACCCTCATCGCCCCTGAACGGGCAGGAATTGTGAAGCTGTACAAAGGTCAACTCCCCATTTACGACAATTTTGGTATCACCAAACAAATCAAGTCGTCATTCGGCAAGACCATTTCATACAAAAGTGGTGCCTACCTGATTATTGAGCATACTGAGGCGCTTCACGTAGTAGACGTGAACAGCGGTAACCGCACCAAGAATGCCAACGGGCAGGAGGCCAACGCACTGGAAGTGAATCTGGGTGCAGCCGACGAACTGGCACGCCAGCTCAGACTAAGGGATATGGGTGGTATCATCGTGGTGGACTTCATCGACATGAATGAAGCCGAAAACCGACAGAAGCTTTACGAACGTATGTGTGCCAACATGCAGAAAGACAGAGCACGTCACAACATCCTGCCGCTCAGTAAATTCGGACTGATGCAGATTACACGCCAGCGTGTACGCCCGGCTATGGATGTAAATACGACGGAAACCTGCCCCACCTGCTTCGGTAAAGGCACCATCAAATCGTCCATCCTCTTTACGGACACCTTAGAGAGTAAGATTGACTACCTGGTCAACAAATTGAAGATAAAGAAATTCTCGTTACACATCCACCCGTACATCGCAGCCTACGTCAATCAGGGACTCGTCTCCTTGAAACGGAAGTGGCAGATGAAGTACGGATTCGGTATCAAGATTATTCCAAACCAGAAATTAGCATTCCTGGAATATGTATTCTACGACCTGCAAGGGGAAGAGATAGACATGAAGGAAGAAATCGAAATCAAATAAAAAAGACGGCGAAGGGTATTTATCTTCGCCGTCTTTTTTAGCTCTTGCTTTGGGGGAGCTCTCCCCAAACATGCCTTTCGTTATAAAGCCAAACGATAGATTTCCCTGCAATCAGTCATGGTCAGCTTCACGTAGTTGCCAAGCAGTTCGCCTTTATTGCGCCGCAGACTGACGAGCATACGGTCTATATCGGGATGCTCGATACCCAACTCCTTAAAGCTAACCGGCAAGCCCATGTAACGGAAAAAGTGTTTCAGTCGGGCAGTACCTGCCAAAGCCATCTCTTCCAAATCTTCGGACTTGGGTATATCAAAAACACGATGGGCAAACTGGGCTATCTTTGCCGGATTATGTTCTGCCATAAAAGCCATCCAGGCAGGGAAGATTACAGCCAAGCCGGCACCGTGGGCTACATTATAGATAGCACTGATTTCATGTTCCAGTGCATGGGATGCCCAGTCTTCCTCACGCCCTACCCCACAAGTTCCGTTATGCGCCACAGTGCCGCACCACATAATGTTGGCACGCGCGGCATAGTTGTCCGGTTGCTGTTTCACCCGGTAAGCTTCTTTAATGATAGCTGTCAAGGTGCCTTCACAAAGCCGGTCGCAGATTTCCACATCCGGTGTATTCGTGAAGTAACGCTCCATGATGTGGGCCATCATGTCGGCAATGCCACAAGCCGTCTGATAAGCCGGGAGGGTGTAGGTCAGTTCAGGATTCATGATGGAAAATACGGGACGCAAATGCTCGGGGGCACAGAGACCCAGTTTTTGGAGTGTCTCTGTCTTGGTAATTACCGTATTGCCCGAACCCTCGCTTCCGGCAGCCGGGATAGTCAGCACCACGGCTACTTTCAACGCTTTCTCCACCTTGGCACGACCGATAAAGAAATCCCAGAAGTCCCCATCATAGAGGGCTCCGGCAGCAATGGCCTTTGCCGTATCTATGACCGAACCACCTCCCACAGGAAGCATCATATCCACCTGCTCACGACGGCAAAGCTGAATACCTTCGTACACCTTACCGTCAATGGGATTGGGCTGGACACCTCCCATTTCGCAATAAGCCACACCGGCTTCCTGCAAGTATTGCTTCACTCTATCCAGCAGACCACTCCGTACAACAGAACCGCCTCCATATACTATCATCACTTTTTGTGCACCATACTTACGCGCCAATGCACCGACTTGCACTTCAGTATTCTTGCCAAAGACAAACTCTGTAGGACTATAAAAAACAAAATTATTCATTGTATACCTTATTTAATGTATCGACTGTATCTTTCAAAGAAGCGTCCGAACGCTCCCCACTTCATCAGTCCTTTCTCAAAAACAAAAATACCCAGCAATGCACAAGAGATGCCCAGCATCACATCAATCAGATAATGGTGTCCCGAATAGACAGCCGTCCACCAGATACCGACCATAATCACCGCAAACAACGCTATCAACCACTTTTTGCTGCGGTCCATAACCGCGTAGGCCAAAGCCACCACCATATAGGCGGCATGGAGCGAGGGCACTGCTGCAAATACATTGGCATTCCTTCCGTAAATGGAGTTGAAGATGGAGCATCCCAGCAATTCGTCAAAACGTCCTAAGCCGGCCACATTGCCCGGAGTGTCGAGTATCGGCTCGAAACCATAATTCATGGCATACCAGGGCGGAGCAGCGGGATGGATGTAATAGCCGGCAAAACCGATGAGATTAACCAGCAGGAACACCATCGCAAAACGAAGATATACCTTACGGTCACCCTTCAGATAGAGCCACAACCCGAATGCAATGGGAACCGGTACCCAACAGAGATAGAATATCCCGGCAAAGAAATCGGCAACAGGACAATGGTTCAAAGCAAAATACTCACAAGGGATAAGGACAGCACCGTCTACAGACAAGCCAAAAAGGGATTTTTCTGCCTCATAAAGTCCTTTTACATCAATGGGATTCACCTGGTAATTGGGATATACGCGCATCCAGTCATACGAAATGCCGAATATGAAAAACGGCAACAGCGCCACTGCCAACTTACGGGTTGTCTGTCCGGCAAAGAACAATACCAAAAATACACCCGCCATCAGGAAATGTTCCGGACGAAGCCCGATACAGACCGCTGTCAGAATCAGGAAAAACGCTGTGATGACAATCACCAGCACCGCCTCTCTCACAGAGGGAAACAAACTATTTTTCATTCCTTGTCTTTCAGTAGTTTATAGCAATGCGCCAAGCGGGCAAATGCCGTCAAATTCGCCAATATTGCAATCACTGCCATAGGCACAATTAGTATCAGCATCGGGTCGAATAAAGTACAATCACCAAAGATACCGCAGAACATGGCACCGAGGGCAGTCAGCACAACGCGTTCGGGGCGCTGCATGAAACCCACTTTACACTCCAGCCCCAAACCTTCGGCACGGGCACGCACGTAACTCACCATCAGCGAACCTATCAGCGCAATGAATGTAATGATGGAGCCCCACAAATAGCCTTGCAGCATCAGGTAATAGAAGATGCCGAACAATGTCACGAGCTCGCTGTAACGGTCGAGTACTGAGTCGTAGAGCGCACCGAAAGTAGAACTCATTTTACCCACGCGTGCCACACGTCCGTCCATCATGTCAAACAACCCGGCAAAGAGCACAATACCGCCTCCCCAGCCTACATAGGCCAGTTCACCACTCTTGTACACCCCGGCATACACAAACAAGGCAGCCGCCACGATATTCAGCACCAGCCCCGTAGTCGTAATAAAGTTAGGCGTAATGCCAATTCTAATCATACCATGCACCACAGGATTGATAATCTTGTATATCACCTGCTGCAACCAATCTCTATAATTCATATTCGTCTTTTTTGTTCTCTAAATAATGTTTCAGAAAGCCTTTTATATTGTGATTACGATAAACGAAAAAACGTTGCAGATGGTAGTTCCAAAAAAAAGCTACCAGCACTGCTACTATTATCTTTGACAGAATAAATACATTGTCTATATAATATCCCAACAGCCCATTGACCCATGTCATGCCCGTAAGCCACTCGGTCAGTGCAAAAGTGCCCCAGGTATTCAGTATAATGCTGCCTCCCCAGACAAAGAGATATTTCACGGCAACATGCGTTTTCTTACAGTCTTCGGCATGGAACACCCATCCGTAATTAATGGCACAGTTTACAATGCCTCCTACCACGGAACCCGTGAATGTGGCATAAAGATAAAAAACAGCAAAAGCCTTTACCAGAAGGATAGTCACCAGAAAATCGACAAAGCTTGCGAATTGCGCAGAAATCTGGGCCTTGAAGAAGATCCAGACAGAATGGCGCCACGACACACCTTTGCCATTTGATTTCAACTGATTATCCATCTTGCCACAATCAAAATTATAAATCCGTAGACTCCAGACAGAATATCGTCCATCATTACCCCGATTCCACCCGGCAGACTTTCCATACGGCGAATGCCCAAGGGCTTGAATATATCAAACAAACGGAACAAGACAAGTGCTCCCAATGCATACCATACATGTCCGGCGGGCGCCGCAAGCAAGGCAATCCACACACCGACCATTTCATCGACCACCACGCGCGAAGGGTCTTCGCCCCAAGATGCCTCCAGGCGGTTAGCAGCCCAGATACCGGCAAGTGTAAATACCAAAATCAATGCTACTGTCAGCCACAAAAGGCAGGCACTTGAAACCAGATAAGACAACCCGAACCAGATAAGCGTAGCCAGCAAAGCTCCCGCAGTGCCGGGTGCAAAAGGAGAAAAGCCCGAGCCAAAGCCCGTACCGATAATGACTGGGAGGAGGGAGGGTTTCTTCATCAAAAAAGTAATGAGGTGATAAATGCGATAAAAACGGTAAAGTGATAAATGCAATAAAGTAATAAAAGTGATAAAGTGGTAAAGTGCTATCACTCTATCACCTTACCACCTTATTTCTATCACCTTATCACTGTTTTTTTAATCCAAATAACTTGGTGCAGTTTCGCCCACCATGTTGCGGAGAGTCTCTTTCACCATGCGCCATTGCTGGAACAAATCGTGTACCGGCTCATGCTCGAAATCGTGCATCGGGCTCTTGCAGAAGAAGGACAGCCACGTCTGGATGCCGCACATACCTGCACGTAATGCCAAATCACTGAAAATAACCAAGTCGAGCGCGATGGGAGCAGCAAGAATGGAGTCACGGCACAGGAAGTTAACCTTGATTTCCATCGGATAGCCCATCCAGCCGAAAATATCGATGTTGTCCCATGCTTCCTTGTTATCCTTACGAGGAGGATAGTAGTTAATGCGTACCTTATGATAAACATCACCGTACAAGTCAGGATATTTCTCCGGTTCGAAGATATTGTCGATAACAGACAGCTTGCTGACCTCTTTTGTCTTGAAGTTCTCCGGTTGGTCAAGTACCTCGCCGTCACGGTTACCCAGAATATTCGTAGAGAACCAGCCGCTTACACCCAACATACGGGTCTTGAACATCGGAGCAAGCACCGTCTTCATCAAAGTCTGGCCACTCTTGAAGTCCTTACCGGAAATGGGCACATTCATTTTCTTGGAGAATTCCCACATAGCCGGAGTATCCACACACAGATTAGGAGCACCCATAATAAACGGAGCGCCTTCTGCAATGGCAGCGTATGCATAGCACATACTCGGAGAGATTACTTCAGTATTGTTTTCCTTCATTGCCTGTTCCAAAGCAGCGAGAGATTCGTGCTCCTTGGACAGAGGAATATATATTTCGGTACTTGCAGCCCACAGCACAGCAATACGCTCGCAGTTATTGGCTGCCTTGAAGTTACGGATATCCTCACGCAACTGCTCTGTCATTTCCCAGCGAGTAGCAGCCTTCTTAATATGCGTACCGTTCAAACGTTTTGCAAAATTGTGGTCGAATGCAGCAGGCATCGGCTTGATGGCTTGCAGTTCGTCTTTTACCAAATTCAAGTCTTTCTCTTTCAAAACCTCGGCATACATAGCAGCTTCGTAGGCGTTGTCCGGGAAAATGTCCCAACCGCCGAAAATGATATCATTCAAATCAGCCAAAGGCACTATGTCTTTGATAAGTTTCTCTTTGCCATCCTGCATGCGCATAGCAGCCATTTGTGTGATTGAGCCTATAGCTTTTGCCAAGCCCTTGCGAGCAGCTAATGTACCGGTAATCATGGTGGTTGCAACCGCACCACCTACTCCGACTACCAGCACGCCCAGGCGTCCGGTTGCCGGCTTAATGTTTTCTTTCATTGCCATTGTATTATTTAGAGTTTAAAAAATTGCTCAAATTTAGGGTATTTTACTCAATTGGGATTAGTCATTTTATCCGATTTAATGTCCTATTAGTAAGATTTAAGTTAAAATGTCATGTGTAGACTGATTCTGAGCCCGGATTTGTCGATATTTGGTAAATTTCGGTAAGTCAAACGCCATACATAATCGACACGCAATACTTTGAAAATATTTTCAACACCTACACCTGCCTCTACGTATGGCGTATGCCCCATTGTAGTGCTGCCGGCAGGAAAACGGAACAAATCCTGCTGAAAAGCCGGATTATTCTTATCACTCAAATTCCCATACAAGCCGCGACAGGAAAGCACTTCACGCCATTTCAACTTTTTCAACAAAGGAATACGGTTGAAGAGCCAGCCGTTCAAGTAATAGGTCACATCCCAGGAAGCGTATTCATCGTTCATGAATTCCATGGCATTCATCAGTGAATAGGACTCGGGCTGTATGGTATAGGACAAGTTCGCGTTGGGAATGACGAGCAAAGGGAAAGGAACCTTGTTCCCTACTTTCCCGGCCTTCAGGATAACGTCCGTATAACCGAATGCCGAGAACCAGAAACGCTTTTGAAAACCCGCTTCCGTATAGTGATAGGTATAGTCTCCTCCCAGTACCCCTTTGGCAGCCATGGTATGTGTAAGCGAAAAGACCGGAGCATCCAGCGAAACGGGGAAACGGTTCCATTGGGTCTGGAAGAATTTCTCGTTGGGAGCATAGCGCAGCTTCAATTCCAGTTCACTGGTCGAAATACTTTTTACATACGTATTACGGTCATCCTGCTTGACGAAAGGAATCAGATGGGATGATTCATCTTTACGCAGACGCGTCGTCATCTGTACGGAAAAACCGGAATGGAACTCATTGGTATAAGTCAGTTCCGCCTTCCGCTGATAACCGATACGGTCATCCTTCTGACGTTTCAAAGCAAGAAAAACATTGTCCTGACTGGTATAAAGATAGTGTTGTCCATATTGATTGACATCTGACAAGTAACGGAGCTTCAACGAATGTATAGGAAATTCATTGGCATATTCCTTCTTCTTATGAAAAGAATATTCCAGTTCGGCAAGTCCTTTTACACGATGGTCGCGAAAACCGTATGCCATATACCCCCTGCCGAACAAATGCGGATTGAGCCATGCCGTCGTCATACCGCCGGCACGCAAGCGCACCCCTTCCAGTGTATTTCCGCTGATAGTGGTATTCATCATACCGATATAGAACAAAGGTTCTTTTTCCTTCGGAGCGGGAATATACCCCGTGAACAGCACCTTCAACACTTTCTCCGTCCAGAAATAAACGGGATAGCTGCGCAACTGGGCCATCATCTTGTCCACCGAAGTCTCTTTCTTGCTGACCTCCACCTGGCGGTTGGCATCCCAATATGCTTCCGAATAGCCGGAAGCCGATGTCTCTTCAATCACCTTTTCCGCTTTTCGGAAAGCCTGCAGAGCCTTGTCATCCGGTTCATACTGATAATTTCTGTAATACACATCCCGCTTGGCATAAATACCGTCACTATTGTCCACCAACTTGAACTCCGTAGTGATACTCTCATTGAGCAACTGCCTCGTACCGTCCTCCGCGCGGTCAAAATTCTGTTCAATCTTCATGTAGTCCACAAAGTTCAGATTTATTTTCTGAGGAAAGTTCATGACGGCACGCTTTACAAAATAGGTACTGTCCAGCATGACGTATAAATGTCCCGTAAAACCGAACGACTCGGAGTTGAAAGGGACAAATGTCAAGTCAACACAAGGCTTTCCGGCAACGGTAAGCGTATCCATCAGATAATATTTGTAGAAAGACGGCCCAAGGGAGGAAAGCGGACTGACAAACTTATTGGTGAACAAGGTGATGTTGTTCTCATAAAGGTCTACATCGGTCATGGTGACACTGATAGCCTGCTCCATACCCTGCTGGGAAAGCATTTCGTCCACTCCTGCCTGCCTGCGGGCGGTGACCCACTGTTTCCGGCTATGCGGAGACTTGCGGTAATAGTCTGTGGCAAGCAACTCACGGTTGGAGATGGCCAGTACCGGCCTGCCGGTAACGGCAGAGGTATCGACATAATCCGTCAGAAACTTGAACTTACGGTAAAGCCACTTCTGTTGCTTCAAGCTGTCGAAGTTATTGATGGCAAAAGTCATCTTTTCATAGCGGTCACGTTTCCAGAAGTCGCGTTCGTCGGGCGAGTAGTCATCCCGATGCTCTATCATCTTGCGTACAAACTCCACTGCGGGATTATCCTTTTTCTTATACCGTTCACGTTTCGGCTTCACCACCACCTCATCCAGTGCATAAGTGGCTGGCGAAAGGGCTATATTGAACTTAGAAGACTTTGCAGGATGAATCAGCCGGACATATTCATTATATCCCACGGCCGAAATGACCAGCGTGGCCTCCGGGCGATAGGTCTTGAAGGAAAAACGGCCGTTATTGTCCGTCATCCCTCCCTCCGTAGTTCCTTTCAGATAAACTGACGTATAAGGCAACGGCTCCTTCGTCAACGAATCGGTGACAACGCCTTGCACCATATATTGTGCTCTCAATGGAAGAGTAACCAGCTGGATAAGCAGAAATACCCTAAAAAACAACTTCATACCTTGTTTTACCTAATTTGGATGGCAAAGGTACGGAAGAAAACTTTTTCTTAAAGTTCGGTTTTACGGAATAAATGTTCTAAAAAACTCCTTTTGTACAAAACACTTCCCGTTAAAAGCCGTTGTATAGCGAAACGACGCTCCAGAAAGCATCGGAACAACCAATATATAACCTAAACAACTTGATTATGGAATGGATTTTCAACCAGCTCAGGGAACGCCCCGAACTTGCCATTTTCCTCACTATATTCCTGGGATTCTGGCTGGGGAAACTGCGTATCGGTAAGTTTACGCTGGGCACAGTGACCAGTGTACTGCTTGTAGGCGTACTGGTAGGGCAACTGAATATAGCCGTACCGGGTCCGATAAAGTCGGTATTTTTTCTGCTTTTCCTTTTTGCCGTGGGCTATAAAGTGGGTCCCCAGTTCTTCCGCGGACTGAAAAAGGACGGATTGCCCCAAGTGGGCTTTGCCGTACTGATGTGTGTATCCGTACTGTTAGTGACCTGGCTGCTGGCCCTGATG
>ENA-OOSU01000270-OOSU01000270.1-human-gut-metagenome-genome-assembly--contig:-NODE-270-length-11936-cov-1.916590_pt1 | contig 11936 bp, 20 predicted proteins | sample MGYA00241318_ERZ501231 | MGnify/ENA primary metagenome ERZ501231 (study PRJEB25962, sample SAMEA2042492) | human gut metagenome | biome: human gut; feature: human-associated habitat; material: faeces...
AAATACCGAACAAGCTGCCGATGGCGGCACCGATTGAAGCCAGATTATCGGTAATGACCGACTGCGTATCCGCAGATATATCAATACCGCAGAAGCTCAAGATGCCGCAGACAACGGCAACCACGGAACCGATGACCGTCTTGCTCTTCCAGAAAGGGGTTTCGGTTTGATTTTCAGGCATAATATCCTCCTTTGTTAAGTTAATAAGTAAATAAAGCTGCTTTCAGGCCCGTATAATCAGAACGGCGGTCTAAATGAATAAAGGTTTTGGCAATGCCGATACTCCATCCCAGTGTCAGGGCTGTACTTAAAAGCTTTCGGTCATATTCGGCACCCCGGCGTACAACATCTATGGCGCAGGTTCCGGGGACTTTCCACTTGATATTTTCGGTCAGATGAAAAGAACCGGCATTGCCGCCTTCCTGCCGATTGTGCTCGCTGCAACGGCAGCAGGAACTTAAAGTCATCGGCAGACCGAACTCAAGGCGCAGTTCTTTTAATTTTTCGGCAAACCCTGGAGCTAAAACCAATTTACCGCAATGGCGGCAGGCCAGTTCTTTGTCTGAAAATAAGATTTTGCCTTGAGCTGATTCAATCATGTTATCCTCTGTTCTGTTATAAAACCCGGTATGTGCTTATTTTAAAAGTCGTTGGCGCAAAATCAATCCGGACTGGTGTCCGGATTGATTCGCCTATGTATTTAATGATAATTAAATACATACCTTTACTCTCGGAGTGATTTCTGATATAAAGGAAAAAACTTTATAGGAAAAAACAATGTTCAAAGCTTTATTTCTGATTGCTTTGGCCGCTTTCTTCTTTATTTTGGGCGGCTTTGGCGAAAATGTCCCCGACAAACCGTTTACGATTATTTATAACAGTACGGCAGCGGAAGAAAAATCTCCGGATTTCGATCCGGCCAAGTTTAAAACACCGTTTAACTTGTTGCGGCAGGCTTGTCCGAAACTGTTTTTGCAATCCGGAGACGACGTTAAAAGCGCCACGGCTCACTCATCCCCGGCCATGCCTTATATGACGGAACAGAAAGGCTGGGACAAAATGATTGAAGTTAAAATTGTGCTTAAAGACCGGTTAAACACCATTTCAAAGTCCTTTAACGCTAACGGCCACACTTTATATTATTATATCGGCCGGGGCGGCGTCTTTACCGATAAGCGCTTGGCGCAGCAGCTTTGCGGCTGGCCGGGATCGGGAAACGGCGCTTCTATGTTTAAGGTAATTGAGGGAATCTCTATCTAAAGAAATGAGGCAGTATGAATAAGCAGCAGGAAAATTCGACAGGGCAGAAAGTATTAAATTTTTTAATCAAATTACCGCAGTACATCGGGGCGATAATTAAATTTATATTCTTTTTAGCCATTACCATTGGCGGGGTTTTATTAGTCCGTGCCTGTAGTTAAAAACAACCGGGGATTATTCCCCGGTTGTTTTTAGATTTTCTTTATTTTCTAAATCTTTGGTTAAAAGGCGGAAAAAGCCCATTTTACCCTTGCAAGGGTAAAATGGCAGAGGTTTGGCATTTGCCAGAGTGAAACCGTAAGGGCCGAAGAACCACGGCGATTTGCTTTTATTGACACAATCTGTGATTTCGGCCATGCCGACAATGCCGCCGGTCTTCAGCCGTCGCGGAATCTCAATCCCATACATGGCTTTAATATCTGCCGGCATGATGCCTTCATCCCATTTTTGCCGGCATGGATTAGGACTTTACCGCGGAAACGTGTCGACCATGTCCGGTTTTCAATATCTTTATAACCGTTCACAATCAGCCAAGCCCAGGGTTGCCGGATTGATAAAATAGGAAATTTTAATAAATCTTTATCCATTTTGTTATCCTTTTGCACGAAGTTTATTTATACATTTGCCTTCTGTAAAGGATTTTCGTTCTATAAATTCTGCCTTTTTGCCTTTGTTGAACTCCGACAACGGCCGAAAATATCCCATGACGCGCGACCAGATTTCACATGGTTGGCGCTCGGCATCGGATAATTCCGTCACCGGAATCTGTCCTTCCGGCATTTTTTCAATCTTATTTTTCATGAATTGGTTCCTCACATTCTTTAAGAATTTTATTAAATTCTTTTCTTGTCATGTTATTCGTCGTAAAATATACACGAACCTCAGCAAAAGGGCGCAAATGATGTTTTAGAATGTCTAAAGCTTCTTCTCTGGCTCTTTCTTCACAAACTTTTATGTAATCCTCTTCTGTCATGTTCCAGTGAGTTGGACAATCAACAGTGCTTGAAAATCTCATATATCGGCCATTTGGCTGTTTAACGATAAATGCTCCCATTATTATTCCTCCGCAATAATCATATATTCCAGCTGGTCAATATCACCAGTTCGGCGATAGTCCCAGTTAATTTGGTCTTTATTCATAACCGCCTTCATCATTGCTTCGGCTTCATCCATAGCCTCAATCTCAATTTCCCCCCTGATTCGAGTATGTTCCATGGCTTTGACTTGGATTGTAAACTGCTTTTTCATGGTCTTTCCTTTCTTGTTCTTTAATGTATTTAATGAGTGGTAAATCTAAATAATTTTTGTCTTTAACTCTTCGGACGGTTCGTTCGTGAATGTCCAGCTCCGCAGCAATGCGGTTACTGCTTAAGCCTTGTTCAATCATTTTTGCTGCCAGAACTTTTTTGCGGCCCATACCCCGAAAATGTCCCATCGGTATCATAAATTTGCCGTAGCCCAGTTCCAGGCTTAATTTTTTTGCGGCATCAACACCGATAATCTGGGCTATCAGACATTTTTCAGTAGGATTTTTAGGGATGACGACTTCCGTTCCGCCTCGTTCGCTCACAAGTTTTAAGGTTGCGACAGTTCCGATAATGGTCTCCATTTCTGCCAAAATTCCGGTAAAATTACCCATTTTTAGCTCCTTTGCTTTCTTCCCGGGCTATCCATTGCTTCAGGCATTCAATAATCCGCTGCGCCCAGCTCTCTTCAAGAAACTGAGCAGAACTGCGTTTGCCTTTCGTCATTCGGCTGACCCATTTATCCAGATCAACCAGATTTGTCGATTTAACGACGCCCATATCCTGAAGCTGCCCCCATAATGCGTAAATTTTTTCCAAATCAGCCCGTCCGGTCGGAACTTTGCGATATTGGTTCGGATTTTTCCGGTGTTTCCAACCTTTATCTTCAAAGGATTTAACGACCTTTAGCAGCTGGCGGTCTGTACAATCTTTGCCGCTGTTTTTACCGACGGCGGCAAAAATGATTGACCGATAGGTATCATCGTCAAGACCCAGAGATTTTTTGGCGATATGAATCTTACCCAGCAAAATTTTGCGTTCTTGTATCATTTCCTTTTTTGTCATTTGTTTTAACCTGGCTCATCAGTACAGGGTGGTTAATCTCCTGTAGACGGCGGATAACAGCCTTGGGCTGAAATACGCCGTTTCGCCTTGTTTATTTGGAGTTAGCGGCGAAAGGTTACAAATCGGCAGCAATATCCAGCGGAATGGCTTTATACACCTCAGTGTCGCCAACACGCTCATAAACTCTGATATAGCTTTTGGAGTAGGCGACATTCATACTGTCTATAATGGCCTGTTTTGCCCGTAACCATTTTTCATCGTTAATATTATAATGTAATAGACTGTATATCTTTGAGAATGATAAGTTTCCTTGTTTGTCAGTTTCAAAGGCGTAATTAACCAAACTGACCAGCTTCGGATCGGCACCCTGACCCCATTCAAGAATGCATTCCTTAAACAGGGCTTCGGCGGACTTGGCAGCTTCGTTAAAAACGATACGGTCGGCAAAAGAACGCATGACTTTATATTTGCCGTCGAAACTGTAGAGCGTCAGGTTGCCTTTCTTACCGCCGAGTTTGGCCTGATATTTTTCGGCGACAATCTCTTCCAGCTCGGAAATGTCTTGCATGGATTTGACTTTGCAATCTTTCAGTACGGACTGGCTTTTTTTGAAGCGATCGACAATGATTTTGACTGTCTGGTCACGCAGCTGGTCTTGCGGCTTGACCATGGATTTGGGAATTAACCGACCTTTGGCATCGGTCATATAGTTGTTTTCGTTGATATCATTCATCTTTAACTTCTCCTATATATCCAGAGCTTTACGGTAAGTTTCGAGAAGAAAATCATTCTCGTCCCGTTCAGCAGCGTTTTGCTTACGCAGTTTGATGATTTCGCGCATAATTTTGACATCGAAGCCGGCGCTTTTTGCTTCGGCAAAGATGTCGCGTATATCGCTTTCAAGGGCGGCTTTTCTTCATTCAGCCGTTCAATACGTTCGATAAGAGAACGTAAACGGTCAACAGCAATACCGCCAACTTCAGTATTAGACATTTTATTTTTCCTTTTCTTCTGGGGGTTGAATTGATGATTGCGTGAAAAAGCAATCGGCTATAAATAGATTGTGAGTACGACTGATTAGGCCGTTTCCTTAATATCTTCATAAACAGGCCTTTCGGATGGCTGATTGGCAAGTGCGTGATTTTCTATGTATGCAAGGCTTTCGCTCAAACTTCTGAGATTGCTGGCTATACAATTTAAAACATGGGCCATCTGTGTGGCTTTGTTTTCTATTTCTTTAATCGATTTCGCCAAATTCTGGGCATCTTGTGATAACATTATTCTTCTCCTGATTTTTTGTTGTATTGACAATTACGGCAGGCTTTAAAAAGTCTGATTTTGTTAGGGTTTCCTGAGTTGGAAAATGGCCTGGACTGATTTTCAAGACATTCCCGGATAAGGATTGAGCCGAATACCGGACAGTCATGCGTTCCGTCCATAAGATTGGCCCGGACGGCTGCTTCTATATTAGCGATGGTTCCCGGATAGATATTTTTAAGAACCTGGCTGATTGCGGCCGATGATTTGCCGATTTTTTGAGCAATTTTGTTCTGGGAACTTTTATCGGATTCCATAGCCAGGACTTCAATCCAGTCCGGAAGTTTATCCCCCCAATGCTGTTTGGCAGTTTCTATTGCTGACATTTAGGCCTCCTCTTCATCTGAATGGCTTTCCCAAACAATGCTCTGAAGATTTGGGTCATAGATTTTTTTGGTTTTTTGGATTTGAGGAGCCTTGGGGCCGGTATTATTGATTAAATGATAAATTTTATCATTTTTCTTCTTTGATAAATAGCCGGCAGCTTTGAGACTGATTAAGTAGCGTTCTATTGCTGAAGCTGATGGTGTGGTCTTTTCATCAGAAACCGTAGCAACCAAATCTTTCAGCGAGAACTTTTTCGTTACTCGTATAGCACGCCATACCTTTGATTGAATCGTATCCTCAATATTTATCCCTTTTCTGTTGAATTTTGGCGCATTTACGCCCTTGTCCTTAATAAGGGTATATTCCGCTCTGGTTAAGCTGCCGTGTCCAACAATGCTGATTTTCTTTTTTTCTAAAATTCCAGCTTTAGTCAAAACTTGCAGATAACTTAAAATTGTTCGTTCATGCACGCGGGTTTTGTCTTCCAAATCCCGTACGCGAAAGGTTTTTAGCTGACGAATGGCAGACCATATTAATTCGCGGTTTCCGGGTTTCTTTTGAATTAATTTACTTTCCATTATGACAACCTCCGAATTGCGGGTGCTTCGCCTTTGATAAGTTCACGCTTTCCCCAGCTGGTCAGGTCAATAATGTTTTTTCCTTCGGCCAAAACGGTATCTTGAATTTTATTGAGATTTACGACAATACGGCGGACGCGTCCTTCAGATATTTTCCATACCTTTTCCAGAAGATCATCACCAATTTTAACTTTGTCGCAGTATAATGTCCGGAGTTTAACGGCATCTTCCATATTGGCCGGTGCTGCGGCAATCCAGTCCAAAATGCGGTTGTGGAAACGTTCCTCTCTTGCCAGTTTGGAAGGAAGCATCTCTTCGCCGATTAATATAATCGGAGCTTCTGAATTGTCGTAAATATCACGGGTTAAAGCCATTAGGCCTTTGCAGTCGACGCAATAGTCAAATTCATCAATGATTAAAGGTTTCCCGGAACAAGAAAGTTCTTCGCAAACCTGATCAAACATCTCTGCGGTTGTTCTTTTGGCGGGAATTCCCATTTCATCAAGAATCGCCTGCAGCATGGTCTTTCTTGTCCAGATGGCTTTGGCAGAAACAAAGTAAGCCTTTAAATTAGCAGCTGCATAGCTGGATGCCATGGTTTTTCCATATCCGCTCGGGCCGTGAACAACCACCAGTCCGGGGAGATATTCCGGGCGTGTCATGGCCTTTTTTATTGCGAGAAGGATAATTCCGACATTTTGTAATGCCGCGATGTTATTGACTTTTTGCGTATTTTCTAGCATTATTAAATCCTCTATAATTTCGGTTATAGTTTCAGGGGCTGACTATTGGCGTAGGGGCTCCTGATGTGTTAGGGTTGTCCGCAAGTTGCAGCTTGCGGGCAACTTTGTTTATTACATGACTCCGAGACCTAACTCCTCTAATGTTAATTGGGTTTGGTACTCTGAAGACAATTTGTAATTGGCGTAAAAATCTCTTTCTTCAGCGGTTAATCGGTCGCCCTTTAAGAAGCGTTCATTTAGTTCTTTCCAGTGTTTATACTTCTCACGAGCTAATATGGTTTCCGGCATTTTAATGACATTGTCATTCTTGGCTTTTTCCACTTTTTCAATAATGGCTTGCTCTTCAACAGTTAAATCTCTGCTGGTCGGAATTTCCTGACGGGCTTTTAATATGTTTTCCGCCTCTCTCAAAAATTGAGATTCGTAAGAAACTTCAGGTTTGGGGAAAGCCAAAATATCAGGGTTGTTTTCGATTTTTTGATTAACAATTTCCTGTGCCAAATTTTTGACCATGTATTTTTTACTGTAGTCTTTGACAATTTTTTTGCTTTCGGAAATCAGGCGTTTTTGCAGATGTTTTTTAGCCGTTGCAACTTCAGCCCTTGAAATTCCTGTTCGTTCACAGCAGAAAGCCTCGCAGATAAATTTGCCTTCCAAGGTAAAAACGTAAATTTTTCCCCATTCTGATTCGGAGTAAAGAACTTTTACCTGTTTTCCGGTATATAAGGCCAAATCGTGGCTGTCATAATAAGCATTATCAATGGCAATACCTTTTTTCGTAACGGTTCTTAATCCGTCGCCGCTGGTCGGAGACAGCAGGATATCAAGAGCGCGTTCGTTTCCGATGCGGCGGACTTCTCCGTCATAATTATCAATCATTGACTGCGGTGTTTTACCATTTAACCCCCGATGTGGTTCTTGCATATAACAGTTTTTTATCCAGTTGTCGCAAAATTCCTGAAGCTGTTCGGCGGATAAATAGTCTTTTGTCGGTTCCTTGGCTTTACCCATAATATGATCGGCAAAAGATTTGCGTGCTTCAATGTTCTTGCGCTCGCTGACATTATGTCCGATATATCCGGGCAGCATTTCCAAAATATCATGTGAAAAGGTTTTAAACACCCGTTCAATATGCGGTTTGCCTTCAGGAGTAAACGGTTTGCAAAATATCTGCTTTATTTCCAGGCTGTCAAATACACGGCGCATGTGTTTCGACGCATAATCGGCACCGTTATCTGTTTTAACCTCTTCAGGAACGCCCCATTCAAGCAGACAGGCGCGAGTTATGGATGTTACGGCCTTTGAGTTTGAAGAGTTGGAAACGAGAAGTTTTAAGCGCCGGGAATAAACATCAATGACGCCGACAATATTATGACGGGAACCATCATCTAACATTATGTCTGTAGGTGTACTATCAAACTCCCAACGCTGATTAAGGCGAACAATCTTTTCCGATTGAGACCCTGCGGCAGCCTGAAATTTATTGCGCCAGGCGTCTGGATTTTTAATTGCCAATAACGTGGACTGGTTTTCATGTTTCCATTTTGAAACCCAATTTTGAATTGTCCGATAAGACGGAAGGGTAGTTCTGTCAAATTTTACGCGTAAAGAACGCATAATTAATTTACAGTTTATGTCAGGACGATGATAAATCAGCCCTAAAATAAACTCTTTAATTTCCGGTCGGCTTTCAACTTTACTGGCTCCTTTGCGGTTCCCATAATTGTCAGCCAAACCCGATAATCCCATGGCTTCATAATTCTTTTCCCAGTCGAAAAGAGTATTTTTACTAAGACTGTTTACAAAAGAACGGAAGCTGCTATCCGTTAAAACTGTCTTATTATTGTATAACTCACAGAATGATAAGCGTGCTTTGGTTGCAGATAGTCCTGATTGTTTCCGGTAAGCGTGATATTCCTGAATAATTTTTTCCCGGATTTCTGCTTTCTGAAGCTGCGCATCATTAAGTTTGACAAGAGCAGATAAAGCTTCTTCTTGTCTAATCTGCTGTATGGTGTTGTCTTTAAACTGCTGATTCTTTAATATCTCGGCTTTAACATCTGAAGGCAAATCGTTAATGTTATATTCTTTACCTCCGCCTTTGCCTTTTCTTGCTCGGAAAGGCCAATTTTCTTTTTTAGCCCTGATATTGATTAATCGTTTACAACTAGGCAAAGAGCTTAAATGCAAATCGTCCAATTCTTGAGCGCTAAAATAATTTTTCATTATTTTGCCTCCTGATAGCGTTCTGGAAACAAATCTTCTACACGGACATCCAAAGCCTTTGCTAAGGCTCTTTCTCCAGCTGGAAAAGGCTTTACCATAGCCGTCCGGCATGCACCCGATGATAAATCTTCGTCCAGTGCAGCTTTGGTAAAATTTGAACCTCTTTTCATCAGTTCTATTTTTATTTTGGCCTTATCCCACATTTAAATTTCCCTTTAAATTTCGTTTTTTTATGTTACTATTAGCGAAACGATAATTAACATTAGGATAAAATTTTATCGCAGTCAAGAAAAATATTATCCTTTTATGCATTCTTTTAGGAAAAATTTTATGACTATAGGGGCGCGCCTAAAAAAAATTAGGGAAAATCTCGGACTTAGCCAAGCAAGCATGGCTACAGTGGCAAAGTGTCACAAAAAAAGCTGGGAAGGATATGAAGCTGACAACAATTTACCAGGCGGAGAAGTTCTTTCTAATCTGGCAAAAGCAGGGGTTGATATTAATTGGATATTGACAGGACAAGTCAATCAGACAGAAAATACTATAAATATTTATGATGTCGAATTTTCGGCTGGCTGCGGTTCAATTATCAGCGAGGAAAATATTATTTCATCTTTAGTTGTTCCAGATGACTTTTTTGAAATATATAATATTCCTCGAAAGTTTGCAGCAGGGGTCAAAGTCCGCGGTGATTCTATGCAACCGAAGCTATTTGAAAAAGATATTGCTATCTTAGACATGAGTGTTAAGCAATTTTCCAACGATGCAATGTATGCTTTCGAATATGATGGCAGCTGCTTTATAAAAAAATTGCAATTGGCTGGAGATAAATTAAGAGCTATTTCCTTAAATCCAGAATATGCGCCATGGGATATTGAAAATGAAGAATTGCTGCACATTGTTGGTAAAATAAAAGCCGCTATTTGCAAAGCCTAATTTGTCAAAAATTCGTTTAAAAAGAATCCCAGTTAATATTAAACCGGGATTTAAAACAGGCCTTTTTAAATCCCAGTTCAAAACTTATCAAATTTCTCATTTGAATTATTAGGCTGATTTTGTGCCAAAAATTGGAAAAAAATCCAAAACCATTTTAACATCATCCAAAACCATTTTGCAGTTTGTATTGTTTTCTAAAAATCATAATCGTGTCGGCAAACGATACTTTAAGCGGCTTTTAAACGTCCTGTAAACACCGTCTAGCAAGGGGTTTAATAAAATGGCGTCCCGATATATCCCGGTAAATCTCGGTTAATCCCAGAGTCCCAGTTGTCCAATACCATCTTTCTTCTTACAATTCCGCGGCGGTCAGAGCCGGACAGTCATACGGAATGTCGTCAAAAATGACCGGAATTTCGCGCTTAAGGGTGCCAAGCAGCATTTTCATAACTTCCTGAACCGTAGGGTGAGCCGCCGGAGCGCAGCGCAGTTTGAAAATATGCCGCCATTCACGCAGGTTGGCTGTCATAATTACGTCGGCCTTAATTGAATGGGGCAGCAGCATGCGCAGTTGATCCGGTTTGCAACCGAGTTCTGCCATGGCATTATAATTCTTTTCAATGGTTTCCATCGTGCTGAGCCAAATCTGATATTCCGGCGTTCCTTCCTTGATGTGGCAGGGCTTCATCACCGTCAGTTCATTGCCGAATTTTCCTTTGGAATAATTGCAGTAACGGGTGCTTTCAATCGCATAGGAAACATGGCGGTGGCGGGTCAAATCTTTATAAACGCCCATATCGCAGGTGAGTTTCACCGTGAGGTTATAATGTTCAATCATCGCCTCATGTCCGAGCTCCAAAAGTTTGCGAACCATCTGCCGTGCGGAATCCGCGGTAATTTTGTCTTCGCTTTTATAACAGTTGCGGGCGCATAATTCGAGATGTTTAAGAATGGCGTCTCCGTCCAGCGGAGTCAGCACTTCTACTTTCGGGGCTGCGATTTTTACCATTGTCTGTCCTTTCAGTTAACAACCTGCAAACAGGATAAGAGGGCAGCCTGCTTGAGTCCAGTTTTAAAGAAAAGTTATGCTATGGAATCATTTTAGTGTTTTATTTAATCTTCCCGGATATGATAAACCGAAAACCGGTCAGAAAGGAAGGAAAAGCGATGACCCGCCGTTTGAAACTTATTTTGCTGGCTGCCGTGTTTATCGGCGGTTTTGCCAGCCTTTCGCTGGAGCTGATTGTCTTGCGCCAGTTGAGCAGCTTTGTCGGCGCCACGGCAGTGACCGCATCAATCGTCATCGGCGTGATTATGGCTTTTATGTCGCTGGGGTATTATGCCGGTTCGGTTTTTTGCCTGGCACGCGGAGCTGTTCGGCAAACGGCGGTTGCTTCTTTCTATTCTCTAAGCATTCTGACTGTTCTGGCTGCCAGTTATATTCTGATTGACCTGTATTTTTCAATGATGGATTGGCTCGGGCTGAACGATAACATTGTCAAAACCTTCGTCTATTGTCTGGCTTTGCTGTCTTATCCGTCATTTCTGTTCGGCAAGATTACTTCGCTGCTGAGTCGTTATCTGCACAAATATAACCGCAATTTTACCGGAAAACTGATGGCTGTGGATACGGTCGGCTCGGTGTTGGGATCGATTCTTTCCACTTTGCTGTTGATGCCGCTGATCGGGGTTAATTATACGGTGGTTCTGGTTGTGGCAATGTGCGCTCTGGGCGCCGTGCTGTTGGATAAAAAATTTAACTTTTACTGGCTGGGGCTGATTATTGCGGCGGCGGTACTGCTAAACCGCAGTTCGCTGCTCTATAAGCTTTACTATATTGTCGAAGATAATGCCGTTTCCACCATTTCAATCTTTGAGACAGATAACGGACAATCGCGTTTTATGTCGATTAACGGCAGTTCGTCCTCTAAAATTTCCGCCGATGAAAACCTGCTTTTCCCCTATATTTCTTATATTGAAAATAATTTTATCAAAACTCTGCCGCACGACAAGCCGCGCAAGGTGCTGATTCTCGGGGCAGGGGGCTTTACGCTGGGCCGTGACGATGATTTCAACCGCTATGTCTATGTTGATGTCGATAAGGTTCTGCTGCCGCTTTCGGAAAAATATTTTCTGAACGGCAGGCTGGGCAAAAACAAAAAGTTTGAAGTTCAGGATGCTAACCAGTTTTTGAAAGAAAGCCGCGAAAAATACGATTTAATCATACTTGATACTTATTCCTCCGCCCGGGTCATTCCGCAGGACCTGGTTACCCGGGAATATTTTCTGCGGGTTAAAAATCATCTTGCCCCGGGCGGAATTGTTGCCATGAATTTGATTGCCAGCCCTGATTTTGCTTCTGATTTCAGTATGAATCTGGACAACACGCTGCGCTCGGTTTTTCCGCAAAACCTCCAGCGTCAGGTCATCGGTGATTTTAATCCGTGGAAAAGCGGTGA
>ENA-OOSU01000329-OOSU01000329.1-human-gut-metagenome-genome-assembly--contig:-NODE-329-length-9327-cov-1.613783_pt1 | contig 9327 bp, 12 predicted proteins | sample MGYA00241318_ERZ501231 | MGnify/ENA primary metagenome ERZ501231 (study PRJEB25962, sample SAMEA2042492) | human gut metagenome | biome: human gut; feature: human-associated habitat; material: faeces...
TAAAATGTCTCGTGAAGAACGTGTTAATGAACACGACCGTTACGAGTATTTCCCGTACGAACTTAGTATGCGTACGTTGTCCCTTACGGACGAAATGCTCGTGGCTGACATGTTGGCTAAATACCAACCTGATGCAGAGGGTGCTGCTTAACCAGTTACGTAGTGGAGAGAAATCTCCACTACTAAACTAAAGTCACACCATTCGGCACGTATTCGACAATACTCTCGACTTATGCTCGCTGTCTGGCAAAGCCTTCGGGCACAGCCGTCCGGCAAAGCTAATCGGGATTGGAAACGACACTAGTCACCTGATAAGCGAAATGCTACAACTGATAAGCGAAGCTAACCAACTGATAAGCTAAAATCGCCTTTCGACGACGTTTCTCTTAGACGGATTCTAAATAACAAACTGGGCTTATATATATATATATATATATATATATAAAAGTCAGGCAACACTTGCGCGCGTACATTATTATATACGTGCGTACGCGTGCGCGTATAATATGTACCCGCGCGCCCGCCCACGCGAATATTGGTAATAGGATTATATTAGGCGAAATTGTCTATCAGACAATCTCGCATAAATTCCTCCCTCGATGACTATTGTCGTAGACAATAGGAAGAAGCTCATACAATAACAACAATAGTATCAACAATAGTATTATCAACATCAATAGCATGAATAGTATGAATAGTATTATTAACATCAATAGCATCAATAGTAGTACATCCCCTTAACTCAATACAACTCCTCATACTTACTAAACTAAACCTCTTAATGTTGACCCTAAAGCTAATTCAAAATCCATATAGAGTATAAATCAATATTATCGCTATATTTCCGATACTATATTTCCGATACTCTATCGCTGTTGTTACTATCGCTATTGTTATTATATTATATTATTGTACTATCACATGTTGTTACTATTACTATTAGGTTTTAATCTAATCTTACTATTGCCAATCTCACTATATACTATTAGTATTATATACTATTAGTATTATATCTTGGTTGTATTATATCTTGGTTGTATTGTATGAGGTCTAGTTCCTATTCTTACAGAATAGTTCACTAGTATATTAATACTATATAACACCTGATAACGAGAATACCAATAGATTGAATATAAGGCTATATAATAGACTGGATAGTATTATTACCAATAGATTGAATAATAGAATAAGTGTAGTGTGTATAGATATGTATAGATATATATATTACTATTAATATCTAGATTACTATTTAGTTTGTTACTTAGCTGGTCTAGTCCCGCTCGCAAAGCTCGCTTTTCTCCCCCATAAAGGAGCGTGATTGCTGTTACATCTTCACCTTTTATTTACCATTTAACTTATATCATTATGAATACCGATATTTATTTCTTTATAATAACTGTATTACTATTTGTTATTACTACTCTCTTATTGAATAACTATCTCATTGATAAGAAGTCTAATACTTTGTCTATGACAATATCTATTATAGCTGTTATGGCTATACTTATCATCTGTGTTGCAATATTTAATCTTTCTAGTATATGACTACTTATCAATTCCACATATTTCTATCTTTAATTGGAATAGTTATATGTTTGTTGTATTTGATGTTTAATTACCTTTCTTATAAGAAGGTTTTTATCGTCCGTTCTTTAGTTCAAACTATAATAACTTATATAATAGTTATTAGCTTTATTCGTTTACTATATCGTACTATATTATTATGATATAGATTCATTACTTTTAAAATTAAATTCTTAATAATTAATACATGTATTTATGAAAGCTGTTGTAAATGATAAAAAGAATCTAACTTTCGTGTCTCATCTTAATGGAGTTACTATTGTTGAATCTAGCGGTTTTATTATTGATTTAGATTATCAATGTCTTACTTCTATTTGTGAGATTTTTGATATTGGTAATAATTATAGCATTGTTGAATCTAATAGAATCTCTGAATTAGAAAATGCTCTTACTGAATCAGAAGCTGATGTTGCTAATAAGTCTACTCAAATTAGTAAACTGTCTAGTGAATTAAATCTTCGTGCTAGAGTTATTAGTGAGAAGAACGAAGAGATTGAACAACTTAAATCTGATATTATTAAGCTCCAAGCTGATATTGCTAAATTTCAGGCTTATGCTGCTAATGTTTCTGATATTGAATATGAACTAAATAAATGTCGTGAAACAAATAATGCACTTACAGAAAAGTTAGAAAGTAAAACTTCTGATTTAGCTGAAAAAACTTATTGGTTCAGATATTATAGATGAGCATTTCGTGCTGTTAAGGAATATCTTAAACCTAATGAAAAATATGGTTTAGATTCAAGCGGTTATAATATTATTAATAGTATTGATAGTAAATTTGTAATATCATTTAAAGATACAAGTATTGCTAGTAAAGCATTTAATGAGTTAAGATATTCTATTTCGCCAAGAACTGTATTGCTCAAGTATGAAAATGATATTGTTGAATATAATGTCGATGCTATGAATATCTATTTTATTGAAGCTAATACTCCTACTGTTATTCGTAAGTTTAATGATGAAAACTTTAGTATTACTTGTTGCGATGTTTATACTGCCGAGATTACTAATGTTCTTCTTAATTGCGGTTTTCCTGCTAGTGATATTTTTTCTACTTATAAATCATATATAGCATTTAGTAATATCAATTAATAAAATTATCTGTATTGTTTGGTATTTCAATTATTTATTTCTATACTTGCATCCGTATTAAACGATTATAATTATGTACGAAGAACAAGGCATAGAATTTCCTATTTGTGGTTTGGTAGCTGATATAGACTATCTCGACTGTGAAATGGCTAATAATTGGAATACTGGCAATACTTTAAGTGAGGATAATATAGACCTCGACTTAGATATAACTCATATTAAAGATTAATTAAATAATAATAATTATGGAAGAAAACAAGAAAGTTGATGTTCTTAGTAAGAAACGTCCTACTGTCAATGAGTTAAAGACAGAAGTTATTCGTTTACGCAAAGATTTGGATGAATCTAATGCTGGTCTTAATCATTACAAATATACTTATGAGAAAGTTTCTAGCGAACAAAAGAATCTTATTGATAAGTGTTCTAAACTTGTTACTAGTAATAACTTTTTAGAAGCTGATAACAAGGCTCTTAAAAATAGCATTGCATCTCTTGAAGCTGATTTAGCTAAGATTAAGAAGAATTGTGAAGAATTTAAAGCTAAGAATCAGTATAATTCTTCTGCATTTGTTATTGCATCTATTATTGCTCTTGGTGCTATTATTACAATGATTTTACGTTTAGTATAATTCCGATATATACTCAATTTAATTCATATCTGACAAAAGGGTTAAGTAATGTCGGTTCACTCTATTAAGATTATTCAGGTCGTGAGACTAGAGTAATATTAGTAGAGTTTTTTATTGTCTAATTTAAAAACTTACTATAATGAAAGAGATTATTGAAGCGATTATTGCTGCTAGTATGGGTTCTGATATTATTGATAAAGCTAAGAAAGAATTTCATAAACGCTTTATTAATGGAGAACTTAATAAAAAACTTATTAAAGATATTGAATCTATTAATGTGAAATCATTAAATCAACTTCTTGAAGATATTCTTGACGATGAATATTCTATTGAAGATAAGGTTAAAGCTGTTGAACAATGGGATAGCATTATACTTCCTTATATCAAATATATTAGTGATATGAGAGATAGTGCTAAAGAATCTTATGATAAACTTCTTGCTAAATATGAAGCTAGTAAAGCTCCGATTTATTCTGTATTCTATTGTTCTGAAAATCATCTTGTATTCCTAGACAAGAATGATAAGCTAAGAAAGTCTTTTAATGGTAGTGCTAAAACTCTTTACTCTGGTAATAGTAAAGATGAAGCTCGTAGAATATGTGAATCATTTCTTAAAGATTGTCCTGATTTTTATTGTGTAGATTATACAAAAATATACAATAAGTAATTTGCCAATTTTGTTTGTCTGTTTTAGTTAAACTAAAATTAAATTTTGTCGTATTGTAGTTTTATATCTGTTGTTTGTGAAGATAGTAGATATAGGTTTTATGGAATTATAATAGCACTGTTCGTGAGAATCGTGCTATTTCTTATGATAGCTCTGATGATGACTAATCTAAGTTGAAACATTAACCAAATGGTTGAAGTAAGGGAAATCCTCTTCGTAAAATGTCAGCTATAAATACATAGTATTGTGTTTAACATACAAGTTGCATTTACTGTCGTGAGACAGAAAAACTTTATTTGTCTTTTAATTTTTACCCCTAATTAAATTACTGTCGTGAGATAGAATTAGGTGTCAATAGTTTAATGGTAGGAGAGGAAGCGTCCTCTCCTTTTTTAAATTGATTATTAACTAAAACTAATATACCGACATGGATAAAAAAAGAATTTATTAGAATTGTAAGAGAACTACAAAAGCTACAAATTAAATTGCTTAAAAGTTCTAATATGTCTATTAGCACAGGTTTTAATAATAATAGTGTTAATAGTGGTGATTATACTTTTTCTTTATTTCTCTTTACCTATGATGAATATAATACAGTTAAAGATGTAAAGAGTTACTTTATTTACAGCTTTGATAGTATTACTAAAGGTAATAGTATTCTAAGAGATATAATACAAAAGATTGAAACTACCACAACTCCTTTACGGGGGAATAAAGCGAAGCGAAGCGGAGCGTCAGATACTCCGATTAAGTAATAACTAAATACTAAACGTAAATGATTAAGAAGAAAATTAAATTTGGAAAAAGTGAGAGAAGTTACAAATTAGTAGCTTTTACTCTTAATGTACTTGAAAGTACTAGTGTTAAACTTGTTAGAATGGAAGAAAGGAGACGTATTCCTAGTTATGCCGAAATTAAACGAGTTTAAACAAGATAATGGTAAGCTCATTGTCACGACTGGTAAATGTCTAGTCTGTGGTGATGAGCTTCTTGTGTTTGGTACAGATGATATTTATATCTGTCCTAAGTGTAAAGAAATATTAGATGCTGATAATTGTCTAGTTCTTGAAACAATGTTTGTTGAAGATGATAGAATAGTTACTGCAAGAAATTGTATTGTTCCTAAAGAACAAATGCATACTAATGTTCCTATTGTTTGTATGCCTTCTGATGAGTTTAATAAGTTATACGAAATATATAAAACTAAAGCTAATTAATATGATTGTAGATTTAAAACAATGTGTTAATCCTGATAGTACTTTTGATGTATATTTTGAAGGACTTAAAGCTGTTATATCTCATGATTTATGTGTTAATGCTTATCATTGTATTATCGTAGATGTTCATAGCGATAGATGTTGTGAAATTACTCCATTACCTAGAATTATGAATACTGATAAATATAAGATATTCCCCCGTAAAGGAGGGTGTTGTATACAATATCTTCCTAATCAAATTGTTAAATCTTAGTAATATGGGACTAAGTTTTAAGTTATCAGCAGTTAATGAAGATAAGAAGATTCCTCGTGAGAAAGTAATAATGCAGATTGTTACTGGAACTATTGTTCTACATGATAACATGTATAAGTTTAAACCTAAAGATAGTAATGAACTTATTATGTTATCTGAACGTTCGTACTCATGTAAAGGTTTTAAGACAATATATACTCGTGCATTGGATAGTCATGGTAGACCTACTAAGATTGTTAGATGTACTGATGCTTATTGTACTATGCCTAGTTGTTATATTCCATTTAAGATAGGATTACCTGTTAAAGGTTATATAGTTAAATGTCGTGATAATATTGATAGATTCTTATTAAAATGCAATGAATTTTGAAAAGTTTGATGATGCTAAGAAAGACGATAAAGTCTTAAATAGTTTTACTCGTGACCAAAAGATTGCTTATGAAAACCTAGTAGCTTTTATTGAGAAAGGTTATGTTGTAGGTGATTATAAACGTGCTCTTATTGGCTCGGCAGGTACAGGAAAGACATATATGATACGTGAAGTAATTAGACGATGCGGATTATCTAAATCCGTTATTGGTCTTGCAGCTCCTACACATAAAGCTGCTCGTGTACTTCGTGCATCTACTGGATATTCTACGTCTACTGTGGCTAGTGATTTAGGTTTAAGACTTAATACTGATGTTACTGATTTTAATATTAATAATCCTCCTTTTGACCCATTAGCTGAAAAGAAGATTAAGCAATATAAGTTATATATTGTTGATGAAGCGTCTATGATTGGTATTAATCTTAAAACTCTTATAGAAAGAGAATGTGAACAGTTTGGTTGTATGCTTATTTTTATGGGTGATGCTCATCAACTTCAACCAGTTAAAGAGTCTCGTTCACGTTGTTTTGATAATGTTAAGTTTTATACTCTTAGACAGATTGTTAGACAAGAAGAAGATAATCCTGTTAGTGAGTTATTAAAGATACTAAGAAAAGATATTGATAATAGGAGTTGGAAATTCCTAGAATATATCAATAAAAACAGGTATGCTTTCGATTCAACTCAAACTAAAGGATATTATACTTGTGGTGCATACGAGTTTCAATCTCTTGTAATAGACGGATTTTATAATGAAGAGTTTACTAGAGATGTTGATACTTGTCGATTAATAACTTATACTAATAAATCTGTATCTGAATGGAATAAATTTATTCGTAACAATATCATCGAAGGTAGTGATAAAGCAATTCTAACTCGTAATGATTTAGTAATGTCTTATAATACTTTTGTTGATGAGTTTAAAGATACTATTATTGTAAATTCTGAAGATTATATAATACATGATATTAAGAATTTTACTAATAAAGATGAAATCTTTGGATTCAATGTTACGTTCATTCAAGTTAATGGTGGTAATAGAACTAAACCTTTATTTGTAGTAGACCATTCTAATTTAAATAATGTTATGCTTTATTATAAGTTAGGTGAAACTTATATTCAAAATGCAATTAATGCAGAGAAATATAATAGAAGTAAGCGTTGGAAGGAATACTATGACTTTAGAGAGAGGAACTTGTTACTAGTTAACTTATTAGATAGGTCTACTGGTAAGATTAAGTTTAGTCGTGACTTAGATTATGGATTTGCTCTTACAGCTAATAAAGCTCAAGGAAGTACTTATTCTGATGTATATGTAGATATAAATGATATTGTATTTGATATGCGTACTGGTAATCCGTGGGGAAATATAGATGAAACTCTTCGTAGATTATATACTGCTTGTAGTAGATGCAAAAATCGTTTATATTTGTGTTACGGTAAATAAAAAGTATAAGTATATGAGTTCTATGTGTTATGATGTCGAAGTAACTAGAAATTATTTCTCGGTAGTATTTGTTGATTTACGTAGTTATCTTAAAACATTTTCTGATTGTGTTGATAATGAGGGAAAAGCTATTCCTATTATTGATAAACTTAGTGTTATAGAGATAAAGAAACGTTTAGAAACAATACCTAAGAAACGTTTTGTTTTATATGAAGATGATGATAGTGATTTATTTAATCTATTATATTGGTTAATACAGAAGGCAGATTACTTCGGTTATAATAATAGGCGTTACGACCGCTTAATGTTAAGTGCATTATTAATGTATTATAATCAATTTGATAAACCTAGTAAACTTATTACATTTCTATATGAAACATCACAGAGAGTTATTCGTAATTCTAATAATGATACTCTTTGGACTGATAATTTCACTTCTCTTATACTACGTAATAATGTGGCATTTCGAGACTTGGATTTATTCCAAATATTTAGGCTAGACCATTATCATAAAAGTCTTAAACAGACTTCTATTAATATTAAATGGTATAATCTAAAAGAGTATACTATGCCACCTATTGGTGACTTAGATAGATATTATTATCACGAGAGACTTCCCGAAGCTAAGGGAATGACAGATAGAGAACTTAATATCCATTATCGTAATGTATTTGAACGATTCATACCTAGAGAATATCTTCAAGAAATGGCTGATTATAATGACAATGATGTTTATATTGTTGCCGAACTAATTAGAATGAATCAAGAAGAAGTTCTTCTAAGGTATCGTATTAGTGAAGAATATAAGGTAGATGTATTCTCTGCAAGTAGAAGTACGATAGCTGATAAAGTTATTGTTAAGCTATATAGTAAGTTTACTGGTCTGCATCCTAAAGCCTTCATTGATACTAAGACAATACGTAGGAAAATCGTAGTTTCCGAAATTTTGTCAGACAAAATCTCATTTTCCACGCCTGAATTGAACGATATTTTGTCGGGCATACGTTCGCTAACCCTACGTGGGGAAAAGGGCGAATTTGACAGGGAATTTACCTTCATGGGCACGTCATACACTATCGCAACAGGGGGTTTACACTCGAACGAGATTCCGAACATTTATCGTAGTTCTGCTGATTATTCATGTGCTACTGATATTACTATTGGTAATCCTTATGATAGTAATGGCAATATTGGAGTTAGTACTTCTGATATATATATTTGTGATTTTGATATTAATTCAATGTATCCTAATATTATTAGAAGTCTTAAAGTATGTCAGAAACATCTACTTCCTAAAGCATGGTTTCGTATAGCTGATACTATTGTTGATGAACGACTAGAACATAAACATTTATCCAAAGATAAATCTCTTGATAGTAAAGAGAGAGATAAACATGCTACTGCTGCTGCTTGTCTAAAGATTGTAGCAAATGCTGGTATATTTGGTAAAATGGGAAGTGAACAATCGTTCCTATGTGATAAAAAAGCAATGTATCAAGTTACTATTAATGGTCAGTTATTCTTATTGATGTTAATAGAGAAACTTGAATTTGCAGGTATTCATATAATAAGTGCTAATACTGACGGTATTGTTTCTATAATACCGAAAGATAAGTTTGAATTATATTGTAATATTTGTCACGAATGGGAGAAAGTAGTTGGATTGACAGGTGAATTTACTCCATATACTAAGTATGTTACAGAAGGAGTAAATAGTTATCTTACTGTAAAACCTAATAATGGTAGAAAATTCAAAGGTAGAATGAATCCTAAGATGTTCTTAGAGGATTTATCTAAAGGATATAATTCTCCTATTGTAGCTAAATGTGTTACTGAATACTTTATTAATGGTACTCCTGTTATGGAAACTCTTAGAAATGCTAAATCTATTCTTGATTTCTGTCGTACTCAAAATGTTAATCATAAGTATAGACTAGAGTTTACTCACGTTGTAGACGGAAAGATAAGAACAGATGTGGTACAGAGGAATACAAGGTTTTACATATCCTCTACGGGGGGAACCCTCATGAAGGTTGAGAGTATGGGCTGGAACGATAATGGTGAA
>ENA-OOSU01000331-OOSU01000331.1-human-gut-metagenome-genome-assembly--contig:-NODE-331-length-9204-cov-1.217838_pt1 | contig 9204 bp, 10 predicted proteins | sample MGYA00241318_ERZ501231 | MGnify/ENA primary metagenome ERZ501231 (study PRJEB25962, sample SAMEA2042492) | human gut metagenome | biome: human gut; feature: human-associated habitat; material: faeces...
TGCGTATGAAAAGAGTTGATAACTCATACAGATGGGTTCTTATGGATATAAAAAGACTTTATATGTCCAATAACCACAAGAAAGAATACCTTGAACTTAATATATCTGATGTCATTGGTCTTAAAAATCATACTAATCATCTTAATGAAGATATAGGAATATATAGGAGAGTGCTATCAATAAATGATAAATTAGTCTACACCTATGAATATGATAAAGATTTATTTACCATATATAATTATGTTAATGACGATGCCATAGCTGTAATATCTTCAACTATTGATGATGTATATGAAAGAATTCTAAAAAAAGGACTTATACCAGATGAGTCAATAAAAGAATATACTGCATATTTTAATAATATAAAAAATGCTAAGAGTGTGTACGAGCACCATTTTAGTATAAATGTTAATTATGGTGATGGATTAAAGCCTACCGGTTCATATATAAATGGCTCAACAATATACTCACAAAGAAAACCAATACGTTCAGTTGGAACACTTAAGCTTCCAGATGCCAATAATGTATTCTCAAAGACTACATATGATTATGAAGACTGTAATAAAATGCTTGGACGTGAGGGACTTGAGAAATATACGCTTAACAATATTTCTTATAATAAAAATTATAGATTTGCATTTATCAAGGTTCATATTGATAATATTGCTGAATACAAGGATACCCATGGCAAAAAGGCTTATAATACAATTCTTGACATAATCAAAGAAACATTATTAAAGGTTGTAGAATACCGTGGTGTAGCAGGTAATCCTGATAATGAAACAGAATATGTTGTTATAGTTAAAGATCTTTATAATGAATCAGAGCTAAGGGCATTTATCGAATATATGAGGTCGCGTATTATATGGGAATGTAAAGCATTTGATGTCTCATTTATGCCGTTATTCTCTATAGGAATTGGACGATATCCTGATAACGGAACAGATTTTAAGGTTATAACTGATAAACTAATAAAAGCCACAGACATTGCTATATCAAAGGGCGGTAACAGATATATAATTTACAAGGAAGATATTCACGGAGAACTATAATATTGTATACAATCAGGCTTGACAGCCTAAAAGTCATTATGTATAATCTCTTTAACATATTATCACGTTACTTTAGTAAAGTGATGCTGATATAAATTTACACGAATCGAGGATGATTATGAAAAAAGATCTGCTTCATACACCTGAAGGTGTACGCGATATATACAGCACTGAATGTGTTGAAAAGAAAATAATAGAAAACAAGCTCCACGATGTATGCCGTCTTTACGGATATAACGATATACAGACACCATCTATTGAATATTTTGATGTATTTAGCAAAGAACGAGGCAGCGTACCTTCTAATGAAATGTTCAAGTTATTCGACAGATATGGCAATACTCTTGTGTTAAGGCCTGATATGACACCTTCTATAGCAAGAGCAGCAGCTAAATACTTTGAGGATCATATTCTTCCTATTAAACTCTGCTATGTCAGCAATACATTTATTAATGTTAGCAAGTATTATCAGGGCAGATTAAAAGAGAATACAGTTATCGGTGCTGAATTAATAGATGATGCTTCAATTGATGCGGATTACGAAATAATCTGTATGGTAATTGACTGTATGAAGAATGCTGGGCTTACTGAGTTTCAGGTAGAGCTCGGCAATGTAGCTTTCTTTAACGGATTATTAAAAGATGCAGGAATTAAAGGAGATACATACGAAGAACTTCTTAATCTTATTAATGAGAAGAATTATATCGGTGTAGAAGAAATCCTTACTAATCTTAATATTGATAAGAATACAGCTAAGGTATTATTAGAGCTTCCACAGCTTTTTGGACAGGCAGAGGTGCTTGATAAAGCCAGAAGCCTTACTAATATTCCAGAATGCATAGAGGCTGTTGACAGACTTACAAATCTTTATGAGCTTCTTAAGATTAATGGCTACGATAAGTATGTATCCTTTGACCTTGGTGAATTAAGTAACCATACATATTACACAGGAATTATATTTCACGCATTTACATTTGGAACGGGCGAACCAATTGCAAGTGGTGGACGATATGACAAGCTTCTTGGACAGTTCGGCTGTGACAAGGCTTCTATTGGTTTCTCTCTTATAATTGACAGACTTATGGCTGCAATTAACAGACAGAATATAGAGATTGAAGTTGAATACAGCGGTGTGCTTCTTGTATACAGTGAGGATAAGCTTCAGGATGCTGTCAAACGTGCTAATGAATTAAGAAAAGACGGCATTAATGTATGTATGATAAGAAAGAATAATAATAAGTCTGAAAGCCAGTATATTGAATATGCAAAGGCTTCACAGCTTTCAGATGTTGTTTATATTTAACATGCACAGATTTAATCTGCTCTATAAAGAACAAGAATGGAGATTAGTATGAGATACATAACTATTGCACTGGCTAAAGGCCGTTTAGCTAAAAAAGCACTTGAGATATTTGAACATATCGGTGTAACTTGTGATGAGATGAAAGACGAGAACACAAGAAAGTTAATATTCACTAATGAAGAGTTAGGTATAAGATTTTTCCTTGCAAAGCCTTCAGATGTTCCAACATATGTAGAATATGGTGCGGCTGATATTGGCATTGTAGGCAAGGATACACTGCTTGAGGAGGGACGTTCATTATATGAAGTATATGACCTTAAAATCGGGCAATGTAAAATGTGTGTATGTGGTCCAGCCTCAGCCAGGGAGAAATTACAGCACCACGAACTTATAAGAGTTGCTTCCAAGTATCCTAATATCGCCAAAGACTATTTCTATAACAAGAAGCACCAGACAGTAGAAATCATAAAACTTAACGGTTCAGTTGAGCTGGCACCTATTGTAGGGCTTTCAGAAGTTATTGTTGATATTGTCGAGACAGGTGCAACACTTAGGGAAAATGGTCTTGAAGTTCTTGAAGAAGTATGCCCATTATCAGCACGTATTGTTGTTAACCAGGTAAGTATGAAAATGGAAAACGAAAGAATTACAAAGCTTATTAATGATATAAAGAATTACCTTGAGAACAAATAATTGTTTATATTAAATAATAAAATATACATTCAACGAATGGGATGGAGGACTATATGAGAATAGTTAAATTAACAGATGAAACTAAGAATAATATCCTTGAGGATTTATTAAAAAGAAGTCCTAACAGCTACGGAAAGTTTGAAGCAGCCGTTAATGATATTCTTTTAAATGTAAGAACTAACAAAGACGAGGCTCTTTTTAAGTATACTAAAGACTTTGATAAGGCTGACATTAATGCTTCTAATATCGTTGTAACTAAAGATGAGATTGAGGAAGCTTACACAAAGGTTGACCCAGCTTTAGTTGATGTAATAAGAAAATCTCTTAAGAATATTAAGGAATACCACGAAAAGCAGAAGCAGTACAGCTGGTTTGACTCTAAGCCGGACGGAACTATTCTTGGACAGAAAGTAACTCCATTAGCAAGAGCTGGTGTATATGTACCTGGCGGAAAAGCTGCTTATCCATCATCAGTTCTTATGAACGTAGTACCTGCTAAAGTAGCAGGTGTTGAACAGATTATTATGTGTACACCTCCAGACCACGAAGGGAAGGTATATCCTACAACACTTGTAGCAGCTAATGAGGCTGGCGTTGATGTTGTATACAAGGCAGGCGGTGCTCAGGCAATTGCAGCTATGGCTTATGGTACAGAGTCTATTCCAAAAGTTGATAAAATATGCGGTCCGGGTAATATCTATGTTGCCCTTGCTAAAAAAGCTGTGTTTGGTTATGTAAGTATAGACTCTGTTGCAGGTCCTAGTGAAATTCTTGTAATTGCTGATGAGACAGCTAACCCAAGATATGTAGCCGCAGATCTTTTATCTCAGGCTGAACACGATGAGATGGCATCAGCAATCCTTATTACAACAAGCAGTGAGCTTGCCAATAAAGTATCTGCTGAGATTGACGGCTTCTTAAAGGAACTATCAAGAAGTGAGATTATATCTAAATCACTTGATAACTATGGTTATATTCTTCTTGTAGACGATATCAATGAAGCTGTTTCAGTTGCCAACGATATAGCATCAGAACATCTTGAGATTGTAACTAAAGATCCATTTAATGTAATGACTAAGATTAAGAATGCAGGTGCAATATTCCTTGGAGAATACAGCTCAGAGCCTCTTGGAGATTACTTTGCTGGGCCTAACCATGTACTTCCTACTAATGGTACAGCTAAATTCTTCTCAGCATTAAGTGTTGATGACTTTATTAAGAAATCAAGCATAATATCTTATTCAAGGGAAGCTCTTGAAGCTATACATAATGATATTGAGAACTTTGCGTCAGCAGAACATCTTACTGCACACGCTAATTCAATAAAAGTTCGTTTTGAATAAATCGGACATTATATGTGATGTTATGGGTAGGATATCTTTTTTGCCCTGACATCTTTAATATATAATTATATCAGAATCGAGGACGTATATATGTCAAATATGCAGGCAAGACAGGCAACAATTCATAGAAAGACAAGTGAGACAGATATAGAGCTTTTTCTGTGCCTAGACGGAGAGGGCAATGCACAGGTAGATACAGGAATAGGCTTTTTTGACCATATGCTAAAAAGCTTCGCAAAGCATGGTATGTTCGACCTTAACTTAAAAGTTACAGGCGACTTAATCGTTGACTGCCACCATACTATTGAAGATGTTGGTATCGTGCTTGGAGAAGCTGTTAAAAAAGCTCTTGGTGATAAGAAGTCCATAAGAAGATACGGTGATATTATACTTCCTATGGATGAAGCACTTATATTATGTGCGATTGATTTATCAGGAAGACCATATCTTGTATTTGAGTCACAATTCACTTCCGATATGGTTGGATATTTTGATACACAGATGGTTAAAGAATTCTTCTATGCCATATCATACAGTGCAGGAATGAACCTTCATATAAGAAAGATAACCGGTGAGAATGACCACCACATTATTGAGGGAATGTTCAAGGCATTTGCCAAGGCTTTAGATGAAGCTTGTATGAAAGATTCAAGAATTAAATCAGTATTATCTACAAAGGGAAGCCTATAAATATAAATATTAAGTAAAGATTGGAGCATACAATGAGATTATACCCAGCTATTGATATTAAAGACGGACAGTGTGTAAGATTAAAAAAAGGTCTTTTTAATGATGTAACAGTATATTCAGATAAGCCTTATGAAATAGCCAGGGGCTTTGAACAGGACGGCGCTAAATTCATACATACTGTTGACTTGGATGGTGCATTAAAGGGGCGTGGCGTAAATGCTGACACAATCAGAAAGATAGTATCAAGTGTCAATATACCTGTCCAGATGGGCGGTGGAGTAAGAACACTTGAGAATATTAAAGAAGTTCTCGACCTTGGTGTATACCGTGTAATTATTGGTACTAAGGCAGTTGAAAATCCTGATTTCATAAAGCAGGCAATTGATAAATTCGGACCTGAACATATTGTTGTTGGTGTTGATGCCAAGGACGGGCTTGTAGCCGTTGAAGGCTGGGAAAAGGTAAGTGACAAGACTGCTCTTTCTTTAGCTTTGGCTATGAAAGATATGGGTGTCCAGACAATTGTCTATACTGATATATCTAAAGATGGTATGCTTCAGGGTCCTAATATTGAACAGACTAAGCTTTTATCTGATAAGACAGGAATTAATATAATCGCTTCTGGCGGAATGTCCTGTGTGCAGGATTTAAAGAATATCAATGATGCAGGTATCCACGGAGCAATAATTGGAAAAGCCTTATATGAGAACAGAATTAACCTTAAAGACGCTGTTGATATGTTTGAATCTGGAAGTTCTGTAATTGAAGCTTCTAAAAAGCTTAATACAAGCCTTTCATTTTCTGATTTCAAGCTTGACTCAGATGGTTTAATTCCAGTAGTTGTACAGGACTATGTCAATAATGAAGTGCTTATGGTTGCATATATGAACGAAGAAGCCTATAACCATACTGTTAATACAGGGGTTATGACTTATTACAGCAGAAGCCGTCAGGAATTATGGATTAAGGGCGAAACTTCTGGTCATTACCAGTATGTAAGTTCACTTGACATTGACTGTGATAATGATACAATACTTGCAAAGGTACGTCAGATAGGTGCAGCCTGCCACACTGGCAACAGAAGCTGTTTCTATCGTAATCTGTACCTTAGAGATTTATAATTCATAGATGAGAGCAGGATATGACTATTAAATATATCATTACACAGATTAACGATAATATAATATATTCAAAGTATAACAACAACGGTTGTCTTAGTCTTAATATAGTAGACAAAAGCAGCCTGGTTGGTAATATATACATTGGCAGAGTTGAAAATGTTGTTAAAAACATCAGCTCTGCTTTTGTTGAAATTGAAAATAAAATTAAATGCTATTACCAGCTTGAAAATAATAAGAATAATATATTTCTTAATACAAAGAATAATAAAGCTGTCAACATCGGTGATAAGCTTTTAGTACAGGTAAGCAATGATGCCCATAAGACAAAGCCGCCTACTGCAACTTCCAAGATAGATATATCGGGGCAGTATATTGTAGTGTCAAGTGATGTCAAAGGCGTATCAATATCTAACAAATGCAAGAAAGCTCCGGTATGTATAGAAGTTTCTTCTGTTCTAAAGGACTATATTAAAGAACATCTTACAGCTTTTAATGATAAACTTCAGGCTTCAGGTACATTTTCTTATGGAATAATTATAAGAAGCAGTGCCGCTAATGCAGATATTAATACAGTACTTAATGAGGCTTACTCTCTTATAGACCAGTACGAACATATAATACAGAATGCTGTATTTGGAACATTTTACACTAAGCTTTATGAAAAAGAGCCGCCTATGGTAAGCGAACTCAGGCATCTTAGTGCTGATAATACAATCGAAGTCATCACAGATATTCCATATTATTATGATTTGCTTAATACACATTTTAAAGATAACAGCAATATGAGTTTACGATTATATGAAGATGAATTACTGCCTCTATATAAGCTTTATTCTGTCGAAAAGACATTATCAGAAGCATTATCCAGAAAAGTATGGCTTAAATGCGGAGGCTACATTATAATCGAACAGACAGAGGCTATGAGTGTTGTCGATGTCAATTCAGGCAAAAATGTTACAAAAGCAAAAAAAGAAGCTGATAAAGAGAACAACATTTTAAAGACTAATATTGAAGCTGGAATTGAAATTATAAGACAGCTCCGCTTAAGAAATATTTCTGGAATTATTATTATTGATTTTATTAATATGGCACAGCAGGAAAGCAGGGATAAATTATTATCAGTTCTTAAGGAATACGCCCGATTAGAAAGTATCCAGACTAATGTGGTTGATATTACACCTCTTGGACTTGTTGAAATGACACGAAAGAATAATGGCAAGACATTAAAAGAATTAATCAAAACCGGAGAGTGAGTTTATGTCAGAGAATAATTTAACGGGCTATGAAAAAAGATATAATGCTGTATACAATTACCTTGATACGCATAAGGCACTAAAGAACATTCTGCTCTTATTATATAAAGTGCTTCCGTATGTTACTGCATTATCGTATATGGTTCTTATTGTATTATGTGCCAGATCCAAATCAACAATCGCAACACCTGCAATTGCTCTAAGCGTAGATGCAACAGGTTATGTTGAAACATCTAATGTATTTATTACAGCTAAACTTATACTTGCACCATTAACTTCATTTATATTTGTATCATTTATAAGAAAATGTCTTGATTCACCAAGACCATATACAAAATATAATATAACACCTATTGTAAAAAAAGATAAAGAGGGAGAGTCTATGCCAAGCAGACATATATTCTCAATCACTATTATTGCAATGTGCTGGTTATATATATACCAGCCTGTCGGTATTATACTTTTAGTTATGACACTTGTGCTTGCAGTATTAAGAGTTGTTATGGGTGTGCATTTTATTAAAGATGTTATTGCCGGAATTATATGTGGAATTATATGCGGATTTATAGGATTGTGGATTTTATAATTTTTTTAGAATTATTTTTTTAAGACTATTGACATTTGTTTACTGATACTATATTATATTCTAGTGTGCCGCTCAGTTAGGACATAAGCAGGTATTTTACCTCTCCAAAACTGGCGAGTAATTATTTTAGGAGGTGCCATATGTACGCAATTATTGCAACAGGTGGTAAACAGTACAAAGTTGCTGAAGGCGACGTAATCAGAGTTGAGAAACTCGGTGTTGAAGCTGGTGAAACTGTTACTTTTGACCAGGTTCTTTTCGTTAATAACGGTGAAGCTAAGGTTGGTGATCCTACAGTAGCAGGAGCAACAGTTACAGCAAGCGTTGTTGAAGAAGGTAAGGACAAGAAAGTCATCGTGTATAAGTATAAGAGAAAAACTGGATATCACAAGAAGAACGGTCACAGACAGCTCTTCACTAAGGTTAAGATTGAAAAGATTAATGCTTAATTATTAATCGGATGTGAGGTGTGTTATCCATGACTCATATAACAATCTACAAGTCGTCTGCTACGAACAGGACTGTAGGCTTTAAGTCAGCAGGACATGCTGGCTATGCAGAAGAAGGTAGTGATATTATCTGTTCTGCAATTTCTGTATTGACTATCAATACGATTAATTCGATTGAGCAATTCACGGATGCCGTATATGATATGTCGGTTGATGATGAGGAGGCTAGTATTGATTACATAGTCACTTCTAATATCAGTGATACAACACAGGTATTGTTAGATGCCTTAGAACTTGGTTTAAGAACTATGGCTGCTGATAATCCTGATTACTTATTGATTACCGTCAAGGAGGTGTAATGTTATGTTGAATTTGAACCTTCAGTTTTTCGCTCATAAAAAGGGTGTTGGTTCTACAAAGAATGGTAGAGATTCAGAATCTAAGAGATTAGGTGCAAAGAGAGCTGATGGACAGTTCGTACTGGCAGGAAACATCCTGTACAGACAGCGCGGAACAAAGATTCATCCAGGTGTTAATGTTGGTCGTGGTGGCGATGATACATTATTCGCACTTGTTGATGGAACTGTTAAGTTTGAAAGAAAGGGCAGAGACAAGAAACAGGTTTCTGTTTACCCAAGAGCAATCAACGAGTAATTCTGAGGGCCCCATACGAATATGTATGGAGCCCCTTTTTTCTGTATCCTCAGTGGTAAA
>ENA-OOSU01000340-OOSU01000340.1-human-gut-metagenome-genome-assembly--contig:-NODE-340-length-8858-cov-1.547427_pt1 | contig 8858 bp, 8 predicted proteins | sample MGYA00241318_ERZ501231 | MGnify/ENA primary metagenome ERZ501231 (study PRJEB25962, sample SAMEA2042492) | human gut metagenome | biome: human gut; feature: human-associated habitat; material: faeces...
CACGCTCACCATGTAGTAATTCTGGCAGGACTTCCGTTTCAGATAGAGATAGAGGACCGGGAGGGGCAAGAAATCTTGGTATAATAGAAGCTACAGGACAGTATATTGGATTTATGGATTGTGATGATATAATTGATAGCACTATGTATGAAAAATTATATAAAAAAGCAATTGATAATGATTATGATGTGGTAGATTGTGCATATTATGAGGAACTATCAGGAAATAAAGCATTGGCAATTAATGATGATGTTATAGGGGATTTAGATGATGCTAAGCGCAGTGAGATAATAGCTGGGGTTGGATATGCTGTAACAAAGATATTTAGGCTATCAATAATAAAGGATTATAATGTAAGGATTAGAGAAAACGTTATATATGAAGATTTGGATTTTCTTATCAATATAACGCTTAGAATTAATAGGGTTGGAAATGTAAAAGAAGTTTTATACATATATAAAAATAATGCTAATTCAGCATCTCATAATAATAGAGAGCAACTTAAATTTAATGATATGTTAGCTGTATATAGAGCAATAGGTGAATTGACATATGATTATAATGTAGGTGAAGCTATAGATTATGCAAAAATAACGTGTATTGCAGGGGCGATAGGAATATGCCTTATGAATCAGGATAATAAACAGTTTAAGTTGGAAGAAAATCTTTTAAAACTAAGAAATATTTCTAATAAAGAGCTTGGTGGATGGCAGGATAATATTTATATACAGAAAAATATGTCGGAGGATAATAAAGAAATAATAAAATGGTTTTCACATATATAATTTAATATATAAGAATTGAGGAAAAATGAAAGTATTATATTGTAGTTGGTATGAGAATTCACAAGAAGATTTAGAAAATGCACTTAATAAAATTACTGATGAGGTTATAGTTATTGAGCATAAAGTTAGAGAGTATTTAGGAATAGATGAAAGTGTAAGGCAAGAAATAATAAGTATTGTTGAGAATGGGATTGATATGATTATCTCATTTGATTTTTTCCCAGCTTTATCACAAATATGTGAAAGCTATAATATTAAATATGTGTCGTGGGTGTATGATTGGCCGAATTATACATTGTTTCATAAAGAGGCATATAATAAATGTAACAGAATATTTTTGAGAGAGATGGCGTTAAATTATTATCGCAATATAATATTAATAATGTATATTATTCAAGTCTCGCAGTTGATATAGACAGGCTTGATTTGCAATTAGGAACAGATATCAGCAATACAGAATATGAATATGATGTGAGTTTTGTAGGAAATATGAATTCAAATTTGAATAATATTTTGATGTTAGACGAAATTCCACAATATTATGAGGGATATATTAATGGATTAGCACAGGCACAGCAAAAAATATATGGATATAATATTGTAAATGAAATAATTAATGATGAGTTTGTGGGTGAATATCTGAAAGCTGTATGTGCAGATATGGATAATTTTGTAATCCCACATAAGCATATATTGTCATCGCAGATTAATAAGTATATAACGGGAATGGAAAGAGTTAATTTGTTAAAAACAATCGCTAATGAATATAATCTGGATGTATTTACAGGTAATGATAATTTGGCAATACCTAAAGCAATTATACATAAAAGTATAGATTATTATAGTGAAATGCCACGGGTGTTTAGAAAGTCAAGAATTAATTTGAATGTAACATTACGTTCAATTACATCGGGTATTCCATTGAGAGTATATGATATATTAGGGGCAGGTGGATTTTGTCTTACGAATTATCAGGAAGATATAGTACAATTGTTTAAGGCTGGAGAAGAGTTAGTTGTATTTACAAATAAGGATGATATGTTTAATAAAGTAGAATATTATCTCAGTCACGAAAAGGAAAGATTGGAAATTGCATTAAATGGTCGTGAGGCAGTTAAAAAGTTCAGCTATGAGAATGTATTAAAATATATATTGAATTATTAATGGATACGTAATTGATATATAGTGCAATAAAAGGAGAAATGAAATGAAATTATCTGTATGTATAATTACAAAAGAGGAGTCGGAACAATTGAAAAGGTGTTTAGCGTCATTGAAAAAATATGATATGGAAATTGTAGTTGTAGATACAGGTTCGGTAGATAAAACTAAGCAGGTTATAGATGAATATGCAGATATAGGAGGATATTATCAGTGGAATGATAATTTTGCAGCGGCAAGAAATTATTCAATTACACTTGCAAGTAATGATTGGGTTTTGATATTAGATAGTGATGAATGGATTGAAAGCATCGATGCTGATAAAGTGAATTCAATTATAATGCAGATAATGGATGAGAGTATGGTGGGACGTATTGAGCGTATTAATGATATAAGTTCATTGGAGGGCAGCACAAAGGGAATTGAGAGGATAAGCCGTCTGTTTAATAGGAAATATTGCCAATATGTTGGAAGAATTCACGAACAAATCGAGAGTGTTAATAAAAATATAAAGTATATAGACATTCCAATTATAATTGGACACAGTGGGTATTCTGGAGATTTACAGGAAAAAAAGAAAAAAGCTGAACGTAATATAAGACTTTTAAAAATGGATTTAGAGGAACAGGGACCTTCAGCGTATACATATTATCAGTTAGGAAAAAGCTATTATATGCAGGGAAATTATGAAAAAGCATCTGAAAATTTTGAACAGGGATTGTCTTTTGATTTGAATCCTAAACTGGAATATGTTCAGGATATGGTTGAAACATATGGATATTCATTACTTAATCAGAAAAGGTTTTCAGAAATGATGTTTCTTGAAAATATTTATAAGGAATTTGCATTAAGTCCAGATTATGTATTTCTTATGGGGTTGGCATATATGAATAATGGCTTTTTTGATAAGGCAATTAGAGAATTTAAAAAAGCCTTAACGTATAAATCAAGTAAAATTGATGGATGTAATAGTTATAAAGCATATTATAATATTGGTGTTATATATGAATGTCTTGGATACAAGGATAAAGCAATGGAAAGCTACAAATTATGCGGAAAATATGATCTGGCATTGAAAGGGATATCAAGACTTGGCTGAACTCAGCCAAGTCTTGATATTATAAGGTCTATATTGTGTATAAGTTTAATGTTTTCTTTGCTCATTTTATTCTGTATATATTTGTTATCAGATATAGGAAGCCTTATATAGTTATTTATATAATATTGAATTGTTTTAAGTCTTTGCTTTTGAATGAAGGCGGCATCAGACTGACCTATAGTTATACAAGTATTGAGTGTTAAGGAACATAAGTTGTATATAGAATATTCTACAGCATATTGGATTTCAGGATAATTAGGCAGAGGTGATAATTTGTTGTAGATGGCTTCAATTGCGGCAGATGCATTTTGATAATAATTATTGGCATTAACACATTTAGAAATTGAAGTCTCATTGTTTTTATAGCAATAAAGGATTTCTTTAACATTGCCTATGTTGGAAGCTGTAGCAAATAAATACATAAGTGTTTCAAAATCTTCAAGTATACAGTGTTCCCTGAATTGAAGTTCTATGAGGTCAAGAAAAGATTTTTTAATAAGCTTTGACCAGAAATATCCGCCGCTTGCGATTAATTCACTTCTTTTATAGCCATTGAGTTCACCGGTTAATTCATCAGAAGCGTGTACAATGGCTGAATCTTTTGCTTCGTTATAATATCCACAATCAACAATATCATAATTGCCTGATATTGCTTTAGCATACATTTTCTCAAACATATCAGGAACTGCAATATCATCACTATCCATAAAACCAATATAATCGCCGGAAGCATATGATAAACCAATGTTTCTGGCACCACCTGCACCGTGGTTTTCGTTAAGATTAATTAGAAGAACCTTATCAGAAAATTGTGCCTCGCAGTCAGCAAGTATTTTCAGTGAATTGTCGGTTGAGTAATCATTTACAAGAATTAACTCAATATCCGTAAGAGTCTGGTTGACAAGACTACTTAAGCTGTCAATAAGAGTTCTTTCGGAATTGTAAACTGGCATAATAACTGATACTTTTGGCATATTAAACTTTATCCTCCCTGATATATGTGATAAAATTATTATAACATATACTTAATGATAAAAGGAGATGAGTGTGGAAATAAATTTTCACACGGGACTTTGTGTCTGCGCACATTTGACACAAAATCGCTATGAATAAAATGTGCGTAGGAATGAGGATTAGTATGAGTATAATTAGAATTTATTGTATGGCTCATAAGAGATATGAGAAGATTGACAATGATATATATATTCCGCTTCAGGTAGGTGCAGCGATCCACGAAGCATTAGGTTATGCTGGTGATAATACAGGAGATAATATATCAAGCCGCAATCCTTATTATAGTGAGCTGACAGGGATGTACTGGATGTATAAGAATGATACAGACTGTGATATTACCGGATTGTGCCATTATAGAAGATACTTTCTTAATGAGCATAATGAGGTTCTTATAAGCAAAGAAATAGAGAATATATTGGACGGTTATGATATTATAGTTTCAGAGCCTTTAATGCTTGATAATAAATCATTGTATGAAAGTTATTCTGAAAAACATAATAAGAAGGATATGGATTTGACGAGGGAAGCAGTGTCAAAGCTGTATCCAGATTATTTAAGCACATTTGATGAAGTGATTAATAGCAATACAATGTATTTTGCCAATATGCTTATTGCGTCAAAAGAGAAGGTTAATACGTACTCTAAGTGGCTTTTTGATATATTATTTGAGGTTGAGAAGCATCTGGATATGACAGGATATGATGAATATAATCAAAGAGTATATGGCTTTATTGCAGAAAGGCTGTTAAGAGTATGGATTTTACATAATAATTATAAGCCTTATGAATGTGTGGTTGGTCTTACAGAGAGTAAGGTTGAAACTAAGAGTGCAATTGAAACGACCGCAAAGTTATTAAAAAGTGGAGATTATAATAAGACTTTGCAATATCTTGATGGTGTTAAGGAGAAAAGACCAGATGCGTTTTATCTGGACTCGGATATAGATAAAAGCCTTGGATATATATATACATTTGCTAAGATAATGCAGACAGAGGAACAGGCAGGAATGAATAATCTGTGTGGATTGTCGCTTGATTATAAGGAACTGATTAATGTTGGCAATGAGCTTGCAGATATAATAGCTGGTACTCCGGATAAATTATATGATTATATTCAGGCAAAGAATTTGTCAATATATTATATGCTTGTTATGCTTCCAAAGTTATATGAGAATAAAGAAGATCTGATTAGCATATATAATTATCTTGCCAATATGTATCTTGACCATAGCAATCTAAATATGGCAAAAATATATGTTAATCAGGCGCTTGAGCTTGAACAGGCAGGGATTTGAGCAGATTATAATTAGAAGTGAGGAAATATGAAAAAAGTAAGCGTGATTATTCCGTGTTTTAATGCCGTAAAATGGCTGCCAAAGTGCTTTGTGTCACTTGTTGGACAGAGTATTGGAATTGATAATCTGGAATTGATATTTGTTAATGATGCCTCCAAGGACGATGGACAGACGTGGAATATGCTTAATGAAATAGAAAAGGCATATCCAGACTCTATAATAATAATAGACCTTCCTCATAATAGAAGACAGGGTGGAGCAAGAAATGAAGGATTAAAGTATGCTTCTGGTGAATATATAGCATTTGTTGATGCAGATGACTGGGTGGAAGCGGAATTGTTTGAAAAGGCATATTCCAAGGCGAAAGAGAAAGATGCTGATATAGTACAGTTTAATTATAATTATTATTTTGAAAATGTTGGCATTATTCCTAATAAGAATGAAATGGATGATGAGTATTTTGAAATAAAGTCATCAGACGATAGAAAAAAGATGCTTATTATGGAAAAATTCACATATGGGTGCTGGAATAAGCTGTATAAAAGGTCAATGGTTATTAATGCCAATACAGCATTTGCAGAAAATGTTATATACGAAGAACCATTATTTGTGTACCCATTACTGTTTTATGCTAATAAATTGGTGAAAATGTCCGATAAATTATATATATATAGACAGAACAATAACGGAACTATGCGTAATGATATGAAGGAGAAAGAAACTTTATTTCAGCATAGTCAGGTTCAGTTAATGGTCTGGGAGTTTATGAAGAATACTTCATATTTTAAAGAATATTATGAGGAGATTAAGTTATATTTTCTTCATACATATTTATATGAAATTCTTGATTTTGCAAAGCAGAGAGAAATAACAATAGATTACGAGCAGTATGTTCCACTTGCTAAGAAAGCGTTAAGCGAGGTTAAAGATATAACAAAGTCGCCTTATAGTGCAATACTTGTTAAGCAGATGGCATTATATAAGATGATTGAGAGTGGACTTACTAAACAGCAGTATATTGGATATATTGATAAGATTTAAGAGGTAGCAAGGATGCTGGAGTTGGATGATAATTATTTCAAGGAAGAAGAAAGATGTGGGTTTAAAGTTCTGTCAATGATGAAGCGTGTATGGGCGGTTGAGATGGATGTACTCACAGAAATAGATCGAATTTGTAAAGAATATGGACTTACATATTACGCAGCTTTTGGAACAATGCTTGGTGCGGTAAGACACAAGGGCTTTGTTCCCTGGGATGACGATATTGATATATATATGTTAAGACCTGATTATCAGGCTTTAATGAAGGTATTGTCAGATGAGCTGCCACAAGGCTATTATAATAGTAGTTCATATTCGGATTCTACGCATATGCAGCCGTTGACATCAGTTATGAATACTAAGTATATAATTACTGATGTGTCTGAAAGAAAAAAGTTCTATGGATGCCCATATATATGTGGTGTCGATATTTTTCCATTAGACTATATTCCAAGTGATGAAGAAGAATTACAGATGTTTAAAAATATGTATACAATTGTATACACTATTGCAAGAGAATTTAATCAATATACAATAGAAGAACGTGAACAATATTTAAAATATATTGAGAAAATGTGTAATATAGAGATAAACAAAGAGAAAAATATATCTAATCAGCTTTGGTTGTTACTAGATAGAGTAGCAGGAATATATGGTGGGGAAGAATGTACAGAAGTTACTTATTTGCCGACTAATATATGCTATAACAAAGACTTTAAATTTAAAAAGGAATGGTTTAAGAGAGCAGAAAGATTGCCATTTGAGACGATTTCAGTTCCTGTGCCAGTTGGGTATGATGAAATACTTAAGCAGCAATATGGTGATTATATGACACCTGATAAGGATAGAGGACGTGCACACGATTATCCTTTCTATAAAGAACAAGAAGAGTTTTTGATTAAGAAAAATTTGTTATAGATATATTAATTTTATATATGAACATTTGTAAAAAGAGCAGTTAAGGTATGTTAATCATGGAGGATAAAATGAAAAAAGTAATTACATATGGAACATATGATTTGTTTCATGAGGGACATTATAAATTATTAAAAAGAGCAAAGGAGTTGGGAGATTATCTTATAGTCGGAGTAACAACAGAACATTTTGATGAGGCAAGAGGAAAGCTTAATGTTGTTGACCCAATTATGAAACGTATAGAGAATGTTAAGAATACTGGTCTTGCTGATATGATTATAGTTGAGGACCATGAAGGACAGAAGATAGAAGATATACAGAAATATAATGTAGATATATTTACTGTAGGATCTGACTGGATTGGAACATTTGACTACCTTAATGCTTTTTGTAAGGTTGTGTATCTTGAGAGAACTCCTAACATATCATCAACAATGCTTAGAAGCAGTTCATTTAATATAACAAAAGTAGGACTTGTTGGAACTGGACGTATAGCAGAAAGATTTGTTGCTGAAGCAAGATATGCAAGTGGTTTGGTTGTAACAAGTGCATATAATCCAGATATAGAAAGTGTTAAGGCGTTTAAAAATAATTGTTCTGAATATGAGATAGATATAGATACAGATAATTATGATAAGTTTCTTGAGAAAATAGATGCTGTATATATAGCTTCTACGCATGAGACACACTATGAATATGCAAAAAAAGCTTTGAAGCAGGGGAAACATGTCCTTTGTGAAAAGCCGTTGGCATTCACTAAGGATGAGAGTATAGAACTATATGATTTGGCAAAAAAACAGGGAGTAGTCTTAATGGAGGCTATTAAAGCAGCATATTGTCCAGGATTTCAGCAGCTTCTTAATGTTGTACAGAGTGGAAAGATAGGAGAAATAAAAGATGTTGAGGCCTGCTTTTCAAGAATAGCCAGAGTTGAGTCAAGAGAGCGTAAAGATCCTAAATATGGTGGCGCATTTCTTGAGTATGGTGGTAATGCGTTAATGCCTATTATTAAGATATTAGGTCAAAATTATCAGTCGGTCACATTTGACAGTCTTGATAATGAATTAGGAACAGATGATTATACAAAAGTTCAGATTCGCTATAAAGATGCAATGGCAGCGGCAAAGGTAGGAATGGCAGTTAAATCAGAGGGACAGTTGGTAGTTGCAGGTACTAAAGGTTATGTGATTGCACAATCACCTTGGTGGCTTACTGAAAAGTTTGATGTAAGATATGAGGATGAATCAGTAATAGAACATTACGAACCCAAATTTATAGGAGATGGACTTCGTTATGAGATTAGTGAGTTTATTGCAAAGATTCATAAATCAGGCGAAAATTCATATAAACTTACTGCGGGAGAGTCTATTGCTATAACGGATATAACAGAGAAATTTATAAGACAGAGAAATATTATTTAACTGTTAATTATAATTTATATGATATTAAGTATGTTTGGCGGCAAGTTGGAAAGATAGTGAATTTAGATTTAATATGAGGAGTAATAAAACTATGCAAGAAGATAAAAATAATATTGTTAAACTTAATA
>ENA-OOSU01000363-OOSU01000363.1-human-gut-metagenome-genome-assembly--contig:-NODE-363-length-8431-cov-1.862225_pt1 | contig 8431 bp, 10 predicted proteins | sample MGYA00241318_ERZ501231 | MGnify/ENA primary metagenome ERZ501231 (study PRJEB25962, sample SAMEA2042492) | human gut metagenome | biome: human gut; feature: human-associated habitat; material: faeces...
TTACCATGGTAACCTTCTTTCTTAGTATTCCGGATCACTCCAATTCCACTAGTAAATACATATGGCATGATAATATTCTCTTTGCCTTGAGACAATTCACGTAATACTTCAACACCAGAAAAAAACTTATGTTCCATATCTGTTAATAATTGTTGCTGAATTTGTTTCACGTATTCTCTAAAACTCTTCTGAATTGAGAAATCAACTGCCAACAAATTTATTGAAGTAAAATCCCCAACAATATTATTTACTTTGCTTTCATAACTGTTTCTATTTAAAGTCGTTAAATTCATAACAAATTTTTTGTTGGTACTCCATTTTGAAATAACCATAGCGTATGCAGATAAAATAACAGCAGAACTTGTCAATCCCATCTTACTAGAAATCAATTGTATAGTTTTCCACTTGTTTTTTTCAACAACAAATTTGTATCTTTTAAATATAACATTTTTATCAATATTCTCAACAGCATTAATAATAGGGAGATCCGGTTTTTCAGGAAACTCAGCTAAGCGTTCTATCCAATATTCACGATCAGAAAAATATTTTGGTGTATACTTCTTTACTTTTTCACAGTATATATAATCACTAAAATTGTATTCAATTCTAGGTAATGAAGCCGTTGGATTTTGATATAACTTTTCAAATTCGTCTATTAATATCCATATGCTTGCCCAATCCGCTATCATAAAATCGATAGAAATACCCAGAATACTGTAAATACGCTGATGGGCAGTATCCAAATCTGTGGATTTCATTTCATTCAGTCCCAGATTCGTTGTTACGATCAGCGGAAGCATTTTACAATAACGGCTGTCTATCACATTATAGACCTGCTCCAAAGCAAACTCGGAATTTCGTTCTATTCCTAAATCATCAATAATCAGCAGCGGATAATCCACAAGATTTTGTATGATTTGGTTCTTATCTGCCTGATAGCTGGTCATTTCATTTAAAATCCTGGAAAAATTCGTCATCATGACACGTTCTCCCTGTTCCAAAAGTGCATTTGCTATACAGCCTGCAAAAAAACTCTTCCCGGTTCCAACTGGTCCCATCAGAAGCAGTCCTACATTTTTTCTCTTCATATCTGTCCAGTTTTCTACATACTGCCTGGCGATTAGTATCTTCTGGTTGCTTCCATTGTCATTTTCAAATTTCCATTCCCAGAATCTTCTTTCCCGAAGTCCGACGGATTTTCTCTGATAAAGCTGCCGCTGTGCTTCTTCCCGCTGCATCTTCTCATCAATTTCCTGCCTGGCTTTTACCTCGCATTCACACAAACAGGACACTACATGCTCAAATCCCATCAGACTAACTTTCATCTGTTTTCTTTTTCCACAGATACCACAATGAAGACATCCCTCTTCATCCAGATAATCTGCTGTTACTTTATTTTCCATCACAGGCTTTCTCCTTCCTGAAATTCATATTTGTCCATTCCTGCCCTGGCTCCATCTCGTTCTGCCCAAAGACAGATTGTTGCAAAATGATTCTGATACTCTTTTCCACTGGATTTCATATAAACAGAGAGATGATCAATCCGTTTCTGATAATCCCATGGAAATAGAGTCATCAACTCCTGCAGTTCAGCTTCCGACAGAACAACATTTTTAAATCTCCCATACAGACCGAATTTTTCTTCCAAAGCGGGAGTATTGCTCTTACTCTTATCAGTATGATTCTTTTCAGTCTTATTTATCTTAGTATTACTTCCATCCAGATTCTTGCAGTCCGGACTTCTATTTTTTTGCGTTCCGGACTTCCAGTTTCTTGCAATCCGGATTTCCAATGCCTTGCAGTCTGGATTTCCAGTTTCTGGCGTTCCAGAAGCAAAGTATCTTACGGGCTTTCCTCTAATCCGTTTCACAAAATTTTTCACGTATATGACAGAGGGACGATTATTCCCCTGCCGATACCGTTCAATCAATCCAATCCCATGCACACTGTCAAGCTCATAAAGAAGCTTTGTTACTGTTGTATGCGACATTCGCAACAGCTCCTGCAATTCTGCAATCGTGTAAATGATATAGACATAACCATCACCGTCAATCCAACCATTTTTTTTAGAAAGACTGATACGATCTAACAGGATTCCATACAAGAGTTTTGCGTCTGTTGAAAGACTCTGAAATTCTTTTTCGGTAAACAGAGCTTTCGGTATCCGGAAAAAAGAAAACTGGTCAGATTCTTCTGCTCTGAAGTATTCAAAATCTGCCATAAATTATTTCCTATTCTTCTATATTATTGAAGTCATACCCTGCTGCACTTCCTGTACCATGACATAATTCATCAAGCAAATAATTGAATGCATTCATCGCTTCTTCCAAATAGATTTCCCTAGCCTCTTTATCACACGCATACATATCGGCAATAAATCCTTCATCATTTCCTATTGCGTGTACCAGAGTCTCCAGAACTTTCATAAATTTCTTTTTTGAACACTTTTTATTCTGCCTGTTCACATATTTCTGAATATCCAGTACTCTATCAGCATTTTCCTCATTCTCTTCAAGAATTCCGAACGCCAGATTCATGCCAAATTCATAGCCATCGCAGGAAATCTGATCGACAGCAAGCTGTCCCAGCTCATCTCGATAATTTCTTTCTTCCATTGAAGTCAGTGGTGTCTCATATTCATACAGATATCCCATATCTGCAATTGTTTCCAGAATATCTCTGGATGCTTTCACCATTTTGTCCATAATGATTTCTCTTTCTTCCATCGGCATATTTGCCATAATGCTGTCTAATGTCATCATTGATTCTTCCTCCATCTCATTTTCATAAATATCGTTGATATAAAAGTGGTTTGCCTTTCCATTGTTCGGAATGATACGCACCAGATTTCCAACCTCCACCAGTTCCTGTACTGCCTGATCTACCCCATATCTGGTTGTATTCAGGTCTTTCTTCATTTCACTTTTTGGATAAATTACATACAAATCCCCCTTACCATCTACCCAACCATTCTGCACCGCAAATTTCAAACGATCCAGAAATAAGCTGTATAAAATCTTTGCTGTATTTGACAGATTTTTGTATTTTTCCATCTGGAACAGCACCTTCGGCACCTGCAGACAATCTACCAGCATATACTCCATCTTACTCATTGATTGTTTCCTCCTTCTGTTTGTACAGCACTTCGGCTGAATTAATATTGATTTCCAACATCCCTACAAATACCTGATAGTACAGAAGGCATATCTGTTCATCCTCTCTTGCCAGATACAATCCTTCCAGTTCATCGGACGGATGTTTCATTCCATATACTGCCTGACAGATATCATGGATTTTCTCACATTCCACACTCCTCAGATGCTGCTCCAAGGTGTGGTTAAATCTCTGCCAGTCCTCCAGTTTCTGATTTACTGACATCATGCACTGGAACAGTTCCGCTGCTTCACCTGCTGCTGACAGCACTACATTTTTGTTATTGATACTTCCATCGGCATTTTTCATATGCCCTACCATATACGCCTGATCTACTGAACCCATCTTTTATCCTCCTCTATCTAAACGGCATTTCTTCTTCCATGCCCTCTGGGATCTCTAAGAACCCTTCCGCATCTTCTGGAAACGGTGGTCTGTCAACCATTTTTGCACCTGCGAATTCAATCCGGTTTGCATACACTTCGGTGGTATAAATCTTTTTCCCGGTATCCTTATCTTCATAATTACCTGTGACAATCTCGCCTTCCACCATGACCTTCGTGCCCTGCATCAGATAATCTCTGGCAAATTCTGCTTTCTTTGCAAAAGCCTTTACCGGAATGAAACTGACTTCATCGGAATAATTTCTTCTGACTGCCAGAACAAACTTGGCAATCTTATGAAGTCCTTTTTCATTCTCCACTTCGTTGTATCCGGGATTTCTTACCAATCGCCCGGAAATAACTGTTGTATTCATTGGCTTAACCCTCCTATGCTTTCATTGATTTGTAACAGATGCCGATACATGGTCCACATTTTCCATAGGCACATCCGTAACATTCATCTTTTTCCAACTCTTCTTGCTTCATTTCATCGGCAAACATTCCTAACAGTGTTGTATAAATCTTTTTCATTGCAAGGAACTTTTCTTCTGCTTTTTCCATCTTCTCTTTGTAAAATGGGATCAGTTCACGAAGAACTGGATGGAAACGTTCATTTTCATCATCCCAGGCACAGGTTTTCATCATACAACGTGGCTGTTTCTCATAATTGCCCAGATAATACGGGCAGAACGTACAGCCTCTTTCTTTAACAATTTCCACCGGAATCACTGGCATCTGACTTTTGATTTCCTTAGTTACATGCTTACTTTCAATTCGCTCTCTCATCTTAAAAATCCTCCAAGAATATATATTTGCAAAAGGGACTTCCCCTGAATTGCCTGGTTTTAAGCACAAAAAAAGAGGCAGACTTACGATTTTTGTTTTCGCAAGCCTGCCTCTTATCAATCTAATATTCTATTTTCCAATGACATACCGTATAAACACGTATATCGCTCTAATCACATACACTGGAATCATGATACTTCCAATCAATGCTCCAATGATGACACTTAATGCAGCCATACCAAGTGTTGCTGTGGTATCCATTCCTCTAGGGATTAGAATCAGCCGCATTTTATGTATTCCAAATGGAAGTCCGGAAAGAAATATCCACCAGAACAATTCTGTCTGTCCACTGACTTTCATGATGGTAAATACCATCCAGAACCAGAATAGCATAAATGCCAGTGGCAATATTGATTTTTTAATTACATCTTCTATCATCATCTTTTCATTCCTTCTGTCCAACTTTTCATATCATATTATTGTTTTTCTGCCCATGATGCTAGGAGCATAAATATCACTTCTTCCATCTGAGCTTTAGAATATGACTCAGGAAAATACTGTTTCAGCTTTTTCGCAGGAATCTGCACCTGTACTTTCTCAGTACTCTCATTCATACAGATCTGGTCAATCTCTGAATACGTCAACATCCGCTCTTTTGAAATCTGCTTCAATTCCTTTGCCTGCTTCATGGACGGTACCATATTGTGATTACTCATATACTGAAGCAATATCTGTTGTTCTTCACTTCTCAAATATGAAACTTCAACAGCTGTATTAAAGGGAAGCTTCTTCTCGTCTGCCAGTTCTAAAAGCTCTGTGATTAACTCTGTCAGATGAATATATCGAAGAATCTGTCTGGAACTATCTCCTGTATTCTGACTGACTTCTTCCGCCGCCAACTTCTTGCCAACTTGGCAAGAAGTTAAATCAGACCGTTTCCCCTGACGCTTTAACGCCTCATATTTCATTTTATAAGCAAATGCCTTTTCGCTGATCAGCAGCTCTTCTCGTTGAATGTTGGAATCTACCATGATCACCGTCGCTTCATCATCTGTAAGATCTTTGATGATAACAGGCATTTTCTCTAATCCTGCAAGTTCACATGCTCGTTTTCGCCGATGACCAGCTACCAGCTCATAACCACCGGATTCTCTCAACCGCACAATACCAGGAACCAACACGCCATACTGTGTAATGCTATCTGATAATTCTTCCATTTTCTTATCATCTTTTACTTGAAATGGGTGATTCGGAAATGGATGAAGGCTTCCTATTGCTATCTCACTAATTCCATTGGTCGTCTCTTCATTTGTTCCAAACAACGCATCAAGTGGCTGTAAGGAAATGGTAGTTGCTCTTTTTTTAGATGGCATCTTTCAGCACCTCCTCCGTCACTCTTCGATAGGCTTCTGTAGCTTTGCCTTTCGGATCATAAGAGAAAATACTCTGTCCTTCTCTGACTGCTTCCTTCATTCTTACAGAAAATGGAATATAATTATCAAAAATATGAATTTGACTTCCATATACATTTCTGAGAAGCTCCATATTATTTCTGGCATCATTCGTATGAGCATCGACCATCGTAAACAAAATACCTCCTACTTGTAGCTTCGGATTGATCTGCTTACGGACCTTGCCGATTGTTTTTAACAGTTGTTGCAATCCTTTGATTGGTAGGTAGGACGCTTCAACCGGAATGAGGACTTCATCCGATGCAGCCAGCGCATTGATCGTAATCATTCCCAATGATGGCATACAATCTATGATGACTGCATCATATTGATCCTTGATACCATATAAAATCTGTTTCAATACATATTCCCTGCTCATTGCATTTACCAACTGGACTTCCGTACCTGCCAGTCCAATATTAGAACAGATAATGTCTATTCCCTCTGCCTGATGTCTGATATAACAGTCGGAAGGAATATCTTCATCTTTCATTACTGCATCCATAAGAGCTGTAAGTGTTTCATTACTGTCATCACAATCACGATATCCAAATCCTGCGGATACATCAGACTGTGGATCGGCATCAACGATTAACACTTTCTTATTCTTTTGTGCTAATCCTACAGCTAAATTAGCTGTACATGCGGACTTTCCAGTTCCCCCTTTTTGGTTTACAATAGAAATAATTCTAGCCATTTTTTTATCACCTTTCAATCAATAAAAATGACCGAATCAGCTAAACAGATTTTCATCCATTACGAGCTAATTCGGTCCTGTTTTCACTATTAAATTGTAATATCACCACTTTCGTGATACAGTAAAAGCATCTCAGATAAAAGCGGAAATTTTCTTTCATCTGAATAAGGTTTTTATAAAAGATAGGCCTTTCCTTCATAAATTTGTTGATTCGTTGCAAGTTTTTTTCAGGACCAAATCGACTCAACCCCTTGTATTTACTGGGTTTCCGTTGATTTAGTCTTATTTTATCATCATCATCACCTTCCCTTATTCCGCACCAGTAAAGAATCTGGAATGCATAATAAGATATTGGCTTGTCTTTTACACATTCTATGAACTTGAGATATTCTTCTTTTGTCCAGAAATCCATCTCATCGGCTTTGCCTTTACCAATCGTCCCAGCCTTTTTTACAGGATTTTCTCTCAGATTGTAAAAGCGTACCGCATGATTAAATATGGCTGACAGCTCTGACTGCATTGTTTTCAGATAAGTCGGCTTATAGGACTTGCCGTCTGCCTGTCTCTTCTTGATCATCTCATTCTGCCATTTGATAATATCCGCAGGACTGATTTCATTCATCTTCTTGTCCTTGAAATATGGAATCAGCTTCTTCTGAAAAATGACATCCTTTGTACGCCACGTGTTAAGCTTCAGCTTAGGCTTTAAATCTTCCTCATACAGCTTGTAAAAGTCCGCAAACCTCATATCCAGATTTGTTGCCTGCTGCAGCAGAAACTTCTGCTCGTATTCCAATGCCTCCCTTCTAGTCCGAAAGCCACGCTTTAGCTTTCTTTTGTTTTTACCTGTCCAATCGTTGTAGTGGAAGGAGACATACCATGTCCCCCTCGCCTCATCCTTGTATGCTGCCATACAACTGCTCCTTTCCCTTATGCTGTCTTATCACATAAGTCATATACTTTACTGTCAAGATACTTGCGGCTTACTCTGCCAGCTCTGACATAGAAGCCTTTAGAAGATAACTCCCTGTTAGCTTCTCTTATTACTTTGTATGCATGAGATACCGATACATCAAGCATCTCAGCAACCTCTTTTGCTGTGTAATATAACTTCTCCATGGTGCATTCACCTCCTCTCCCCGGCAATTACCGGTATGTATCAAACACTTATATTGACAGCTACAACTTCTATATAACTCGTTGCAACTATTGTATTTTCTTGTCTTAAATTTTAAAAGGGACAAACCCGACCCTTTTTCTCAGATAAGGGTACAATAGCGGTTTTTTTACAAATATAGCAGCATCCCTGTCTCTTGATTACATCACTCATTCTAATTCAAAACATGAATTTGCTAAATATTCTCTCATGGACTTTTTTTGTCAAAACATATTCTCTGACGGACTTTTTTATCTTTAAGTACAATTAATCCATACTTAAACCAATAAATATGTCTCTACAAACACTGTCGGCATCATCAGGTAACATTGTGGCAATACTGGCACATTGTGTGGTAAAAATCTCCTGTGAGATAAATTCTATAACCAATCCACAAATTACGGAAGTGACACCACTGGTGTATTTTCACTAATTTGCACCAGTTTTTGGTGCTTCATATAATCGGGATAATTTTTGAAAATAAAAAGAAATGTGATAATAGATAATACCTATGACACTTCTGTTTAGAACTCATTAATATCTGTGGTACTATCAAAACAGGTATCATATAGGTATCACGATAAAAGAAAAAGCCCCATAAATGGCTTGTTTAAGCCATTTATGAAGCTCTGTTTACTATTCAAACTCAATCGTTCCCGGTGGCTTACTAGTCAGGTCATAGAATACCCTATTAACCCCACGCACCTCGTTTATAATTCTACTCATAACTGTCTGGAGTACCTCAAATGGTATCTCGGCACTTTCGGCTGTCATAAAGTCAATTGTATTGACTGCACGAAGTGCA
>ENA-OOSU01000385-OOSU01000385.1-human-gut-metagenome-genome-assembly--contig:-NODE-385-length-7808-cov-1.485747_pt1 | contig 7808 bp, 7 predicted proteins | sample MGYA00241318_ERZ501231 | MGnify/ENA primary metagenome ERZ501231 (study PRJEB25962, sample SAMEA2042492) | human gut metagenome | biome: human gut; feature: human-associated habitat; material: faeces...
GAAAAAAGTACTATATTAAATTAGTCTGATGAATTCGGACTTGAGTATAAATAATAATATGATTAAAGAGTCAAAAGGTATCATAAGATAGGAGGAAATAACAAACTATGTCTTCAAAAAAAGGTGCGATGAAAAAGAAATTGGAAAACATGCATTTGGGTAAAAGAATCAACTATGGTTACAAAATGGTTATTACCATGATGCTTATTTCGGGACTGCTTTCGATTGCGGTCATTGGTGTGTTGTTTTTCAATATGTTAAACTATGTAAACAAGGTAAATGCTTCTGATCAGGCGGTTAAGGTATGTAGAATAAATGTAACTGCAGCGGCAAGAAATGTAAGAGAGATGGCACTTAATCCTGACAAGTCTACGTATGAAGATTATGAGCAGGGTGCAAAAACTTTGCTAGAGGATATTGATGTGCAGTTAAAAACAATAAAAAAAGCAGGTATCGTTCCTGAGGATCAGTATAATGAATATTCAAAGGCTCTTTCTGACTGGGCGAATACCGGATACTCAATCATGGATAAGATTAAAGCCGGACAGAAGGATGGGGCTGTTGATCAGATTATCAATGAGTGTACACCAAAGTTAAATAAAACTGTTGAGCTTGCAAAGGAAATCGACAAGCTGACTGACGAAAGAAGCCATCAGGCAGTTGTAAGGACATATGTATGTGCTGCAGTCGGACTCATAGTCATCATTATCTGTCTGACATGTGCATGGCGGTTGACAAAGAGAACAGGAAAGATCGTGCTTGATACAATCCTTGAGCCGTTACATGCAATCGAGGATGTGGCAAAGGAGCTGACAGAAGGAAATCTTCACAGCACACTTGAGTACCATTCAGAGGATGAAATCGGTAGATTGGCACACAGCATGAGAAAGTCTATCCGTATTCTCGGCTCATATGTGGATGATATAGACAGGTCGATGAAGCTCTTTGCGGACGGACATTTTGATGCACAGCCGGAAGTAGAGTGGAGAGGCGATTTTGTAGGTATTTTACAGTCATTTATGGAATTTGAAAAAAGTATGGCAGTCACCATAAAGGGAATCCAGAATGTATCAAGCGAGGTTTCAAGTGCGGCAGAGCAGGTAGCTGCAAGCTCAAATGACCTTGCAGACGGTGCAACCAATCAGGCTGCGGTTGTAGAGGAACTGACAGCGACAGTTGCGGGAGTTTCAGAGCAGGTGGAGCAGAATTCAAAGAGTGCAAAGGAAATCAGTGGAAAAGTGGATGAGCTTGGAGGTGCAATTTGGGAAAGCAATGGAAAGATGCAGGAGATGGTTGCAGCTATGCATGAAATAAACGAAGCCTCTAAACAGATAGATCAGATTATATCAACCATTAATGAGATTGCATCACAGACCAACCTGCTTGCATTAAACGCTTCTATTGAGGCAGCAAGAGCAGGGGAGGCAGGAAAAGGCTTTGCGGTTGTGGCAAATCAGGTAAATATTCTTGCCGATCAAAGTGCACAGGCTGCAAAGGAATCAGCTGCGCTTATAGAGGCATCTGTGCAGGCTGTTGAAAAAGGCATGAATATTGCAGAGCAGACAGCCTCACAGCTTGAAGAAGTAGCAGAGAACTCTAAGGTGATTACAAAAGAGGTGATTAATATAGCTGATACACTTGAGACCCAGACCAGTGAGATCAAGCAGATTAACGAAGGAATTGAGCAGATCAATGATGTTGTACAGACCAATTCAGCAACATCACAGGAGTGTGCGGCTGCGAGCCAGCAGATGAGCAGTGAATCAGAAAATCTGAGTGAAATGATAGCGAAATTCAAAATCTCAGACATTGAAGAGTAATATAATGGAAGGTGAATTTTGATGATGGCTTTTGATGCATATAAAATACTTGACGAGCGGGAAGCAGGAAGTATGATTGACTTAATTGCACCTTGTATGGATGATTATCTGTATATTATAGATTTGAAGAATGATACACTGAGGATATCACAGTCAGCGGTAGAGCGTTTTATGCTTCCTGATAAATTTATGAATAAGGAAACAATTACAGGTGACGAATTTATGGATATTTTAGACAGAAAATAATGTAGTTAATTAGATAATCAATGTCATTTAGATAAGAAAAATAGTTAGTAGTTCTGAAAAATGGAATTATTTTATATAAAGGAGCGGACAAATTCTCATTTACAGGGAGCGGAAGATTGAGCTGGATAAAATACCCAGCTCAATCTTCCACATGGAATACATCTTCGACCAGCATATTAAAGTACTTTGATATCTGCAGCATAAATTCGGCAGATGGGGTACTGTCCCCACGCTCTATCCTGCCGACAGTTTTGGTGCTGTATCCGATAGCAGCGGCAAGGTCGTTCTGGTAAATGCCACGCTGCTCCCGGATTTCTCTGATATTATTGGTAACCGCCATAAAAATCCCTTCTTTCAGTTCTATAGATATTTTCTTATTGTCATTATGCAAAATAATGTGTCCGATAAAAAGGACTTGCAATTTTATCGGCAATGCTTTAATTGTAAAATTTAACGCCAGAAATTGCCTACTTTTACTCTTACAATCGTGCGTTTACTTTTACAAATCTTGTTTTTTATAGGATAATACTCATATGCTGTCTGACCAGAAAGGAGCAGACCTATGAGTAAACATCTCACTTTAACTGACCGGGCAATTATTGAAAAATATCTCGCCCAGGATATGTCTTTCTCTTTTATTGCTAAAAGACTGAACCGCTCAGCAACCACAATCTCTTGCGAAATTAAGAACCACCGTTGCTTTGTTAACGGTTTCCGGTATACATCGAATGACTGCATTAATTATCGTTCTTGCTTACGCAGAAACATATGCGATCAGGAATCAATTTACACTTGTTCCCATCGTTGCAAAACATGTACGGAATTCGACTGTAAAAGCTTATGTTCACAGTACATTTCTGCACATTGTCCTTTGCTGGATAAACCGCCTTATGTTTGCACTCGTTGTCCAAATGAGAAGACATGCAAAAGAAACCATGCCTACTACACTGCTCATCGGGCGCACGCTGAATACGTCAAAGAATTAAGTTCATCAAGGAAAGGCATTCGTACCAGTCCTGAACGGTTATTGGAACTAAATGATTTACTAATGCCGCTGGTTAATAAAGGACAATCCATCAACCACATATTTGCCACTCATTCCGATGAAATCAGGATTAGGGAAAAAAGGACGATATATGCGAAATCTCTTGTAACACTTAGGCAGAAAGAAGACGAACTTGTTCGTGACCAGATGGACGGGTTAAATGTATATGTTGCTGGAAGTGCAGATGTAAATTTTTTGTTTGATAGATATATTTCTACCAAGACGGAGTTGCGAAGCACTACAAAAGCAAATTACTTATATACATGGGATCATTTTATCAGGGATACGTTCGGAAAGAAAAAGATTAAGGATGTGAAGTATTCTGATGTCTTATTTTTCTATACGGATTTGATTACGAACAAGGGATTGCAGGTAAATACTTTGGAGAGTATCAATACTGTATTGCGACCTACATTTGAGCTGGCAGTACGAGATGATATTATAAGAAGAAATCCTGTAAATGGAGCTTATGCCGAGGTGAAAAAAAGAAATGGTGGTGCTAGAAAGAGCCGAAGAGCACTGACAGTAGAGCAGCAGAGAGAATTTATTGACTATGTTGCGAAGAATCCGTTTTTCTTCCATTGGTATCCGTTTTTTGTATTTCTGCTTGGAACTGGATGCAGAATCGGTGAGGCAATAGGCATCAGATGGGACGATGTTGATATGAAGAAACGAACAATCAATATTAACCATAGTCTTACTTATTACACAAGATCTGACAATTCATTTAAGTGTGAGTTTCGGGTTTCAGAACCTAAAACAGAAGCAGGAATAAGGACAATTCCAATGATGGGACCGGTGTATGAAGTGCTCAAGTCTGAATATCAGCGTCAGCAGGAAGAAGGTTTTTGTGTTGCAGAGGTTGATGGAATGACAAACTTTATATTTACTAATCGGTTTGGAAATCCACATAATCCGCAGGCAGTAAATCGTGCAATCAAGAGAATCATTGATACTCACAATGCCGAAGAAGAGGTAGAGGCAAAGAAAAAGAAGAGAGAACCTATAATGTTGCCCAGGTTTTCATGTCACATTTTTAGACACACATTTGCTTCGAGGTTTTGTGAGAACGAAACCAATGTAAAAGTTATTCAAGAAGTAATGGGACATGCAGATGTCAGCACAACCATGAACATTTATGCGGAGGCAAATCCAGAGGTTACTAGAGAGGCTTTGGAGAAACTTGCCAAGAACATGGATGTATTTTAGAAACAACGATATAATATAGAAAAGAGTCCTCTGATTTGAGGACTAGGCAATTGACCAAAAAAATTTAATATGACTAATATATGACCAAAAAAGACTGCAAATTTGGTTGTTTTAGTACAGCTTGCTAAAGAAAATATTGTAATGATTTAAAGAAATGTAAATCATCTTACAGCTCTTTACAGCAGGAGCGAAAAAGCTCCCGACAATGAAGAGCATTGGTGGCGTAAAGGATGAAAATGGCGTAAGTTCTAAGCCTTCAGAAGAGGTAAAAGCTGAGTCGGAGAAGATTGATTTCTCTGAGGAAGAAGTAGACTTCGACACATTCAGTAAGTCAGATTTCAGAGCTGTTAAGGTAAAAGAGTGTATAGCAGTTCCTAAGTCAAAGAAGTTACTTCAGTTTACTTTAGATGATGGAACAGGCACAGACCGTACAATCCTTAGCGGAATCCACGCTTACTATGAGCCAGAAGAGCTTGTTGGAAAGACACTTATAGCTATCACAAACCTTCCACCAAGAAAGATGATGGGAATAGAATCCTGTGGTATGTTACTTTCAGCAGTAAACAATCTTAGGGATTCTGAGGATGAAGAGCTTCATCTTCTTATGGTTGATAACCATATTCCAGCTGGTGCGAAGCTCTATTAAGATGAGAAACTGAGCCTTGCGGTGGTGTGCGCTTGCAAACACCGACATAAGGCGAAAAACGCAAGGAGACGCCAGTCGACGTGATGTAAAGATGTACCGTTTAACAAAATAGACGGGACGTACTTCATTTGATAAAAAACTAAAAAAACAGCGATTTACATCAAACTTACATCAATTGATGCAGAAATCGGTGCAAGCAAGAAAAAATCGCATAATTGGCAGAATGAATGGGCAGTCCTGAAATCAGGATTGCCCATTTTTAGAAGAAAGACGAAAAACTCTTGACCTGCACGCAGCGTATACGCTTATACTATCAACATAAATCATAAGGAGGTGCATCGGATGTTATTAAATGAAATTATAAATGAGGTTGGAATGACAAAGCGTGCAGTTAAGTATTATGAAGAAAAAGGATTGCTGTCAGTGGATAAAGATAACAATGGTTATCGTAACTATACTGCACAAGATGTTGAAACTTTAAAAAAGATTTCAGTATATAGAAAACTCGGTATTAGTATTAAAGACATACAGAGCCTTTTGGAAACTGGCGACAAAAGTATTCTTCTTCGTATTTATCAAGAAAAAGTGCAGGAAAAAGTTTTAAAAGACTCAGAACTCGAAGCTTTGAAGCAATTTATAGATGATGGTGACGCAGACAAAGCAAATGAGGCACTTGATTATCAAACCGTTGAAAATGCAATTGAGTCTTTGCTACCGGGAAAAGAATGGGGAGATTATTTTAAAAGTCATTTCAAACCATTTCTTAATGTAAGGTTGAAGACTCTGGAACAGAAGCAGGCACTACAGAATATATTAGAATATTGCGATGAAACGACATTGAAAGTTCCTTTTATTATGGGAATAGGTGCGAAGATGATAGGTGGGATTGCACAAGAAACCAGAACCGCAGATGAGATGATAGCCTATTATCGTGATATGAGTGAAAGTGAATATGAAAGACTAAAAGAAAAAGTATGGAAAGGTGCTAAAATGAAAAACGGTATAATGAAATACCATCCAGCATTTATTGCACAGAGAAAAATGCAGAAAGAGTTACAAAATAAAGGATATAACGATATATTCATTCCTAATTTAATGGTTCTGTCTCCAACGTATGCAGAATATAAGAAAGCGTTAGATAATGTGAACGATAGAATGTGTAGAGAACTTGGACTGTATTATGATAGCAATTATAACTTAGTTATTAAAAAAGATAATTCTAAGTAAAAGTTAAACTACCCTTTGGGAGAGGAGAAATCCTTTTCTCAAAGGGCTTTTTCTATTTATACGGATATTCGCAAACTACAAGATAAAGCTAAAACTTCATATACTCTAAGCACAAGGAGGTTGAGGTTTGGCTATGAATAACAGTTTAGCAGAAGTACGCCCGGAACTTGTTCCTGAGTGGTCAGAGAAGAACTTACCGCTTAAACCTGATGAGATTACTTTCGGTTCAAATAAAAAAGTATGGTGGAGAGGTGCTTGCGGTCATGAATGGCAGACAAGCGTTAAGGCTCGTTCCAATGGAGAGAAATGCCCGATATGTTCCGGTGCAAGAGTGATTGCAGGGATTAACGATTTGGCAACATTAGAGCCGCTACTGGAAAAGCAGTGGTCGGAAAAGAATAAGATAAAACCGACAGAAGTTTCTATTGGTTCTCATAAGAAAGTGATTTGGAGATGTGAAAAAGGACACGAGTGGGAAGCTGCTGTTAAGAGCAGGACAATAAATAAAACAGGTTGCCCATATTGTTCCCATAATAAAGTGTTGGCAGGATTTAATGACCTCGCAACGCTTTTGCCGGATATAGCTGCCGAGTGGTCGGACAGAAATTATCCGTTACTTCCAACTCAGGTTACGGTCTTTGCCAATCGTAAGGCTTGGTGGAAGTGTAAGGATTGTGGCAGAGAGTGGAACGCTCTTATTTCTACCCGTTCCGGTGGTAGTAAATGCCCGTATTGCAGTGGGTACATATTCCTGAAAGGATTTAACGATTTGCAGACAACACACCCTGAAATTGCTTCGGAGTGGTCAGAAAAGAACTTGCCGTTGAAACCTGATGAGGTAAATGCAAAGTCGAGGAAAAATGTCTGGTGGAGATGCGGTAAATGCGGTAACGAGTGGAAATCAGTTATCAATGCTCGTGTGAAAGGTACGGTATGCGCCGTTTGTGCGGAGAGAGAAGTTCTTGCCGGATATAATGATTTGGCGACGACAGATAATCAGCTTCTCAGTGAATGGGATTATGAACAGAATAAATTGAAGCCGACAGAAGTATCACGAACTTCAGCAAAGAGAGCGTGGTGGAAATGCAGGCACGGTCATTCGTGGAGTATGAAGATAAATGAAAGAACGATATTGAATAAAGGCTGCCGAATTTGTGAGCAAGAATATTTGTCATTGTTTCCTGCTTTGGCTGTCAGCTATTATTCTAATAAGAAAGGCTTGAAAGCAGAACTTGGTTCTGACCGATTGCTTGGAGTTCCGCTTGAAACATACATACCTTCAGAAAAGTTGGCTATTGAGTCAGGAAGTGCCGATGAGAATATAGAAATAATGAAAGCATATATGTGCAAGCAAAGAGGAATAAGGCTGATTAAGCTGCCGATGAAAGGCACAGAACTGGATTATGCCAATAGCTTAAAGAAAGCTTTTCAGAGCGTACATATATTTATTTCTTCTGATACAGAGGAAGATGTGGAGATAATCAAAAATACATTTGAAAGATGGAGGGATAGCCAATGAGAGAGAAAACCTATCATCTATACTTAAATGAAGAAGAACGAAGCCGAGTGATACAATCGCTCATTGAATTGAAGAACAATTTAGCAGCTCAGGGAC
>ENA-OOSU01000399-OOSU01000399.1-human-gut-metagenome-genome-assembly--contig:-NODE-399-length-7562-cov-1.874384_pt1 | contig 7562 bp, 8 predicted proteins | sample MGYA00241318_ERZ501231 | MGnify/ENA primary metagenome ERZ501231 (study PRJEB25962, sample SAMEA2042492) | human gut metagenome | biome: human gut; feature: human-associated habitat; material: faeces...
CACCCTAACGGGTGCTTTTTTTTGATAAATTCAGACGATTTTCAAATCTTTCGCCATATAGAGGGCAAAAGCCCTGTCTTCTGCCGTAAGTTTGCAGGTCAGTGTTTTCTTCACCTTTCGTGTTGACACCTGAAAGCCAAGTAGCTCTTTCCTTTCATCCTGATAAAGAATCAAGAGGGAATTATCGATTTGCTTTCTTTTCATCTCAGCCAATCTGATATTCAGTTTCTCTCTGTATTTAACAAGCTTTATACATTCTTGAAACGTAAGAAAGCGCCACCCGTCCTTAATCTTGGCACACGCTTCGAATGACGTAAAATCTGCACCGACATACTTCAGAAGCGTAATTCTATCCTCGGAATGGGACAGAATAATTCCCCGAATGTTCACACCCGGCAAAGCCCTGTGAAGCGGAAGAATATCCCCCGTGGTATAAACATACGCCCCAACAGTCACATTCTTAACCTGAGAGGGCTTAATCAAAATCGTACCCCGGGTAAACGACGTTTCCCGCGGACAGGAACATACACCTTCGGAAACAGTTTCCGGCTTTTTCTCCTCCTCGTCATCTTTCCCGGTAGAAGGCGGCAAACTGTCAGTTTCCATTTCGGGAACTTTTTCTTCCGATTCCGAAAGCTCCGGCACATGCCGTTTTTCTTCCGGCTGCGAAACAGACTGCATTAAATCAGCCTTTACCACATCACCGTTTTTATAGGCAATGCTGACGGTTATATTTTTTATTTCCCCGGTCGTTATCCAGTTCATAAAAATATCTAAAGGAGATATCCCAAGCTTTTGCGCCATATCATTTATCAGCACGGCGTCGGATAAATTTCTCTGCTCCATATCTTTTTTTTGATTTTAATTGATATTAAGTACCCTCACGCAATATGAACCCGACACGGCAGATTTTGCCGGCAGCTTTTCCGTCGTTCCCTGTTTCAGGTTGAAAATACAGGCTGTCGTTTTCGGACAATCCTGTGCCTCATAGAAAAACTTTTCCATGCCTCTGAAATTGATATGCTGTTTTCTGAACGCCTCATGCAAAAGCTCCTGATAAACAAACATCTTTTCACAGTCTTCATGACACGGGAAACGACAGCCGGACGGCAGCTTTTTCAAAGCTCTTCCGTATCCGCTGCGCGGTTCGCAAACCCTTAAGGCCAGCAGCTTGTCTTCCTGCCGGTCAAAAAGCACTCCCGCAGGAACAAGATTTTGTCCCCGCAGTTGTTTTTGAGACAAGGGGTTGGGGCTGATAATAACTTTCGCCCCCTGCACATAGGCAAACATACCGCATCTGACCGAAAAGACTGTCTCGGCATTGAGCTCAAACTCTCTGCCCGGCTCGCCCCAGTCTCCGTCATAGAAAACATTTTTTCCGGAAGGATCATCGGCCGAAAGCTTTTGTTCCGCCTCTTTGTTCTGAGAACCGAAAATCTGCGGCACCTGTACCTCTGCGGAACTTGAAGCAACCTCTTCCTCCCGCGGTAACGAAACAGCATGTCTGGCAGCCGCAGGAAGCAGCTCCAAAGAAACAAAAGTTCCGACTAAACGCTGTTCCGGCTCGTCTTGATGCGAACTTCGGGCCAAACAGGCAAAAGACAGCACTTGCTCTTGCAGCCAGTTCATCGTCAGAGCACTCGGACTGACATCTAACCGCTTCATCATTGAGGCGATTAAATCAAATTTAGATAAATTTGTGTTCATCTGAATAAGTGTTAATTAGACAAATAAATAATACTTTCACTCATGATAATAATTGTTTATCACTTGTATATTCGAATTTTCAGCAACAGTCAATCTTTTAATTTTTGTCAATAAAAGCCTGTAAGATATTCGCGGCTCAATACCCGCAGCCTATAGGGCGATCCCCTTTTGTGGGCGAAACAGGCCGGACATATCAACGCCTTCGAGCTCCAACAATTTGATTTTGGTTTCCAAACCGCCGGCATATCCCGTTAAACTGCCGTTGCTGCCTACTACTCGGTGACAGGGAATGATAATTGAAATCGGATTATGCCCGACGGCACCGCCGACAGCCTGCGCTGACATTGTTTTCTTTCCCGTTCTTGCAGCAATTATCGCGGCTATCCCGCCGTAGGTCCACACCTGTCCCGAAGGAATTTCACAAAGAATCTTCCAAACCATCTGCCTGAACTCCCCGCCCTTCGGAGCCAGCGGCAGTTCGGAAATTTCCGGTTTTTCGCCGCGAAAATACCTGTCCAGCCAGTTCTTCGCCTTCTGAAACACCGGTAAATCATCATTTTGAAACATTTTTTCCTTGACCGTATCGGCAAAATATTTTTGCCCTTTTATCCATAACCCCACAATATGTTCTCCGTCGGCTCCCAAAGTGATATTGCCGACCGGCGAATTATAATCTGTTTTATAAAACATGTTATTCTCCTCCCGTCAAAATCCGCAAACTAACGGTCTCGTCCGTTTTCTCCCTTTCCGAACATCATAAACAATTACGATTTACAGTAAAGAATATTTTCACCGGCTCAAAAATCATCAAAATTATAACCGTATAATCCAAACAGCCGCCACATCACCATTACCCTTGATAAAAAAACAAATATATTCTATAAATAACACCGATAATAAAGTATTATGTCTAACCATTAAAAAATATCATTATGGAACAACAAGCGATTAATCAGGCAATTGACCTGTTTCAAATTCGATTTGGCATACCCCCGCAGGAAAGCCGCTATCCGGTAATTGACATTTATGAAAAGCAACATGCTTATTTGTATGCAGAAACCGAAGAAGCAATAGCCGCTTACAAAACACATCAAAACATCATTCGATGGATAATGTGCTTTTATTTATGGCCGCTGGCTGCCAACACAATACTCCTTTTCTATGCGGCCGCCAAATTTCAAAAACTTGAACATCCTCTGGTCATCGGCGGCATTGTTTTTTATGCCTGCTGGAGCATTCTGTTGCTTTTCCTTTCCTATAAGGTATTCAAAGCAAATAAGAAACAAAAAAACAAGATAATCTGGCTGAACTATTAATTCAGATGAATTTATCATTTTTAAACGGCACCTTTAACAAGGTGCCGTTCCGATATTCCGACAAACCGTTTTGTTCTGTCTGCCTCAAAATTTACAAATAGTATTTATTTTTCAAATGCCTCTTTTACTCTTGCCAACATTCTGTCTTTAAAAGTTAAAACGCTCCCTTTTGAAGTGTCTTTCGTCATATCATACGAAACATTTCCGTCTTTGTCTTCTTCTCGACCATATTTTTTTGCCACAATATCCTTTAAACGTTTTATCTTCTCCAATCTGTGCAAATAGTCTTCCGTGTTGTCCCTGCCTTCTTTTGTCAGATGCCGATATGAGGTTATTTCGTCTGTTTCGTCTTTAACTATCACATGTTCTTTGCAATGACTGTCACCATAGTAAAAATATTCTTTTGCTCCCAAAGAGTCTTTTTCCTTAATAAGACGCCCCAATGAATCATAGATATATTCACCGCCATAGGGAATAAACTCCCGTCTTAACGTTCCTTCCTCGTCATATTCCTGTATCTTACCGGTAACATTCGTAACACTTTTTGTCTTGCCGTCTTCATAATATTCATAATGATAACCGTATGCGTTTTTCTCTTTAACTTGCCCGTTAGAATAAGTTGCCAGAACTTTTTCCGGCTCAGATGCCTTTTTCAACGCACTTTCTTTTATTCGGTTATATTCAGCCGTTTCCTGCTCTATCCTGGCACGCTCTTTCGCTTCTCTACGAGCACGTTCCTCCGCCGCTCTTCTCTGTTGAAGCATCATATTTACAACTGCTATAAAAGCAAAATTAGCTGCTGACATATTATACCGCCTTTCAAAAACATTTTACTGCTTTACATTATAATATATAATGTATATGCTTTCAATATAATTTTTTCTAAAAGAAAATAATCTTTTTTATTATTAATCTGCTTTTTACAAACATTCATATAAAATGATTCAGAATAAAATTCACACAAAGGATCGCCCGATGAAGGTACACGGCCAAAATAATGAAATCACCTTTCTTGATGAAAACGGTAAAAAAATAAAAAAGATTAAAGGACTTGAGTTGACCATAATCGGCAATTGCAACAAAGTCATCATCAATACCCCGACGGATTTCACCGACTTTAGCGTCTGGATTGAAGGAAACTGCGGAACTTTCATTTTTGAAGGCTCCAAAAATTATATCAAAAACTCCATGGTAAAAATACTGGACGGAGGTTACGTCAAAATCGGACAGGATACTTCCATGATAAACAAAGCTTTCCTCTGTTCAAAAGGCGGCAAAATAATCCTCGGCAAAGATTGCATGCTGGCTTCCGACGTTACAATCCGTGACAACGATGCGCATGACATCATAAACAAATCCGGAGAAATTACCAACCATCCTCAACAAGTAATAATCGGAGACCACGTCTGGATCGGAATGCGCGCAATAATTCTTAAAAACTCGGAAATTGGCTCTGACTGTATAATCGGCGCCGGAAGTGTCGTCGTTAAAAAATTTCCGGAAAATAACCTGATGATCGCGGGAAACCCGGCCAAAGTCGTAAAAAAAGACATCAACTGGATAAGATAAACATCAATAAAAAAATCCTCTGTAAAACAGAGGATTTTTTTATTGATGAAACCGGATATACAAATTACCGCTTTCTGACCTTACATATCCCAAAAGCCAACAGTTGAACCGATGAAACACTCTGAAGGAACCGGATGTTTTGTATTAAAATAGTCATCATCTTCCGTAAACTTTTGAACACAAATTTTAATCATTGCAGCATAAGCTGACAGCATTTCCGAAGTTTCGATTACTTTCACGATAGTTTCCAATGACGCCCAGCTAAAATCCAAATCAGCCTCGTCCCATTTAAACTTTGCCCCATAAATACAAGGGTTGGAACAATTATAACCACCTAACTTCACAGGATGCGGTTCACATAAAAAAGATAACTCTGTTCTGCGAAAGTTTCTCAAAGCTTCTTTATACCTCCAGTCATTAAATATCTGAAAAAGATTATCCTGACTATTATCGACATAACTTGAAGAACAAATTTTAAACAAGAACCAAACATTCTCTCGTTTTCTTCCAAATGCACCTTTAAACCATCGTGTGCTTCTTTTTTTCCCATAAGGTATAAAAAAACAACAATTCTTCACAAATATAGCGCTTGACCACATTTCCCGCCTCTACTTTTGCAAGACATCTATCAATCATATTTGTTTCCATAATAAAAATTTAAAATTGTTAAACATAATCATATAATTTTGCCATGATTATAAATACCCCAAAACAAATGTAAAGCTTTTTATATAAACGAGTTCAGAAACTTCTCCCCAAACACGTTTTTTAATCGAACTCAGTTAAACAACTGATTTATAAAAGAAAAACGGCAGTTTAAATACCTGCCGTTTGCATTGGTGATGCTAACAAATCGTATTTTCGAGTTTATGCAATACGAACTGATCGGCAACAAAATTTTAAGTCCCGTTCAATGGAATACTGTGATTGGGATAATTTATGAAGTATTCTATGTACCGCTATTTATTCGTTTCAAAAACAACGGCAGTTAAAAGGTCTTTATATTTATTTTCAACGATATCTCGTGACTTCTCTATAAACTGCACAAGATTTTCTGATAATTTTATATCAGCAATTTTGTATTTTAAATATTTATTGTTATATTCTGCCATAACTCTAATGCAATCTATAATTACATATGAAGCTTGATATGTTTTTTCCTGAATTATTTTCAAATTTTTAATCTGTACATCAATGAAATCACCATAATATTTTATATCAGGAACTTTGCCTCTGTGAGCATCGCTAAATTTTTCAAACATATCATTAGATGTTTCTAGACCTAGATAAACATCCTCAATAAACTGGATTGACCGAATTATTGAAATAATAAAGTTAATATTTTTATCTGTAAATGTATAATTGGCAATAGCGATATCAGCTTTAGGTTTATTATAAAAAATACCTGCAAATCCATTTAAAACATTTTCATCCATATTTGAAGGAAGTTTATGCCGCTTTTGGCAATAATCATAACAATTAGATAGGGATAACAATTTCTTCTCAATAACTGCATTAAAATAATCCATCTCTTCTAAATATTTATAAAATATCACCATTAAATAATTCAAATTTGCTATTTGTTCATTTTTTTGAGCTTTAATTATTTGATAAGTGTTAAATTTAAAAGCTACCCAAGCACCAATAAATGTTGTCATAATAGGAAGAATAATTTCCTTGTTACAAAGAAATTCAATTGTAGATATATCTATTTCCATCATTCATCCTCTTCACTGTTTGTAATACTAGAGAGCTCAAATATTTTTTCAAAAATATCTTTACACTTTTGTGGAATATTCGAATAATTCTTCCATTCTAAAGTTCTCATATATGCCTTATATGGTTTATCCGATGATGGAGCATCATAACCCAATATATCTTCTATACATTTGTCAAGAACAAATAAGTTATCATCGCATTCTAACGCCTCTTTAATTTTAGGATTATAACACTCAGCTTTTTCAACTCCATAATCTCCGTCATGCATTACCTTGATTTCTTTAAATCTCATTGCCTTCAAATATTTTAATATAGAGATAATAACAGGTTTCCCTCTGGCTTTCAATATAGACCAGCTTGAAAGTAATTTATCTTTTACAGTTTTAGGCAATAGATTGATATATTGTTTTAAAACTATCTCTTCTGTATCACCTTCAACAATTAAAACTTTTTTACTAAAAAATATTTTTGATACTTCATCATCCATCTTCAAAAACATTTTTAAATAATCTTTTTCATTATCAACTAAACTGGAAAACTCCTGTGATAGGTTAAATGGTATAACTTTGACAATTTCTTTGTCATTTTCATCCCTGATATGAAGTTTGTTTAAAATTTGTTTTTTATCCTTTGATAAGTCAATCATATAAGGTGAGTGTGTCGTGCAAATAATTTGATTGCTATCAGATAGTTCATAAATAACTTCTTTCATTTGATAAGCCGCATGGGGATGAAGATATAATTCAGGCTCCTCAAAACCAATTATTAAATTTCGTTCGCTCAAGTTTTTCTTTTTATCTCTCTCTTCTTTATAGCGTAATAATGCAAATACAGCCGCTCTTAATTGTCCGGTTCCTTGGTATTGCGGCTTAGTATTTATATTACTACCTAATTCGATACCATAGGCTGGCTTTAATGAGTCTGTTCCTGTTAATATTGCTGAGGCACTTAAGTTCGCAGAAGGAAAAACACCTTGAATAACATGATTTAAATCATTAATCATTTTTCCAAATTCTGTAGTTGAATCTTGAGGATCAAATTCTTTTTGTAATTCTTTTAAATATTTTATTGCTTCTTGATAATTTGGTGATTGTTGCCTAACATCTTCAAAAAGTTCGTTTAAGATATCATACAAAGTACCTTTTCTTTCGTCATATTCTTCTGATTTATCTTGAGGAGGAATCAAGAGAAACTTAGGTAATTTAGAAATTACATTAGATGAGAAACCACCCGGATTAGAAACCCAACTCT
>ENA-OOSU01000406-OOSU01000406.1-human-gut-metagenome-genome-assembly--contig:-NODE-406-length-7488-cov-1.568815_pt1 | contig 7488 bp, 8 predicted proteins | sample MGYA00241318_ERZ501231 | MGnify/ENA primary metagenome ERZ501231 (study PRJEB25962, sample SAMEA2042492) | human gut metagenome | biome: human gut; feature: human-associated habitat; material: faeces...
CGATAAAATTAGTGCTTTTTTATTATCATTTATTATATATAATACGAAGAAGTTTTATCATCGTGACAATCAGCCCGGAAAACGGTGCTGATTATATTGTTGAAAGAGAGAAATATAATGACACAGAAACCCGTTATGTTACTGATTCTGGACGGCTGGGGCTATCGTCAGCCGGTTACCCCCGACAACGCCATTGAAAACGGCCATACGCCAAACTGGCACAGCTATCTGAAAGAATATCCGCACAGCCTGATCGAAACTTACGGGCTGGCGGTCGGTCTGCCGGAAGGACAGATGGGCAACTCGGAAGTCGGTCACATGAATTTGGGTGCCGGACGCGTCGTCATGCAGGACTTGCCCAGAATCGACCAGGCAATCAAAGACGGCAGCATTAAAGAAAATCCGGTTCTGAAAGAGTTGATCGCCGATTTGCAGAAAAACGGCAAAACCTGCCATTTGATGGGGCTGATGTCGCCCGGCGGCGTTCATTCTTCGATGAATCATATCGTCGCTTTGTGCCGTATTTTATCCGAAAACAAGGTTAAAGTTGATGTTCATGCCTTTTTGGACGGTCGCGATACGCCGCCTTCTTCCGCGCAGGAATATCTGGCCGAATTTGAAAAAGACATTGCTGCTTTTAACGGAGTTAAAATCGCAACGATTTCAGGACGTTTTTATGCCATGGACCGCGATAAACGCTGGGATCGCGTTGAAGCAGCCTATAATGCGATTGCTCTGGGCGAAGGAAAGCATGCCGCCAGCGCCGACAAAGCGATTGCCGCTTCTTATAAAGACGGCGTAACCGACGAGTTCGTTGTTCCCTGCGTTATCGGCGATTATAAAGGTTTTGAAGAAGGTGATGCGGTTTTAATGGCCAACTTCCGCGCCGACCGCGCCCGGGAAATTCTGTATGCTTTGGCTGACCGGGAATTTACCGGCTTTGCCCGCAAAAAAGAAATCAGGCTTTCAATGGCTGTCGGCCTGACCGAATATTCGGTTGACCACAACCGTTTCATGAAAACCATGTTTGGGCCGGAAGCCCTGAAAAACATTTTCGGCGAGGTGGTTGCCGACCATGGACTGACGCAGCTGCGTATTGCCGAAACCGAGAAATATGCCCATGTTACCTTCTTCTTTAACGGCGGCGAGGAAAAAGAATTTCCGGGTGAAAGCCGCATTCTGGTTCCGAGCCCGAAAGTTGCGACTTATGACTTGAAACCGGAAATGAGCGTTTATGAAGTAACCGACAACCTGGTTGACGCGATTGAAAACAAAAAATTTGACGTGATTATTTGTAATTTTGCCAACGGCGACATGGTCGGACACACCGGCAAAATGGATGCCGTTTTGAAAGCGGTGGCTGCCGTGGACGAATGTCTGGGGCGAGTCGTTAAAGCAATTAAAGACGTTGACGGTGTTCTGCTGGTGACTGCCGACCACGGCAATGCGGAAAAGATGATTGACGAGAAAACCGGCGAACCTTACACCGCACACACCGTCGGCAAAGTTCAGGCGATTTTAATCAACGGACCGAAAGAGATTACCGCCATGAAAGACGGCAAACTGGCGGACATCTCCCCGACTTTGCTGGAGTTGCTGAATATTCCGCAGCCGAAGGAAATGAACGGACAGTCCCTGCTGGTTAAATAACGGACGGATATGAGACTACGGCGGCTAAAGCAAATCATTTTGACGGGCCTGGGGCTTTTCAGCCTCTTGTCCGGCGTGGCCGAAGCCGCCAATGTTTCCCGCAAAGAGCTGGAACAGGTGGAGCAACAGGTTAAAGCGCAAAATCTGGAACACCAGCGTTTGCAGGAACAGGCCTCCAAAATCAGCCGGGAGCTGAAAGACGTCAATCAGCAGATGATTAAATCAGCCAAAATGATTCAAAACAGCGAGGAATCCCTTTCTAAAATGGAAGCCGAGCTGGAACAGCTGACTAATGATTTGCAGCAAGCCCAAACAAATTTTTCTTCCCAGGACGAAAATCTGATAAAGACGCTGTCGGCTTTGCAAAACCTGGCGCTGAAACCGACAGAATCCCTTTTTGTGCAACCGTTGAATCCGGTGGAAATCATCCGCAGCGCGATGTTGCTGCGGGAAACGGTGCCGTATTTGGAGGAAAACGCTTCCCGGCTGCGGAAAGAGCTGGAAAAAATAGAACAGCAGAAAAAGCGGGTCGAAAACCAAATGGCGCGGATTGTCAGACAGAAAAAAGTGTTGGAAGCCGAGCACGAACAGATGAAATCGCTGGTTCAGCGCAAATCAAAACTGCGCAATGCGGTGGAAGTCAAAAGCGAAAGGGCAAAGAAAAAAGTGCAGAAACTGGCGGGACAAGCCCAGGATTTGCGTGATTTGCTGAGCAAGCTGGAAAAAGAACAGCAGGAAAAACGCCGCAAACAGGAAGAAGAAAGACGGCGGCTGGCAGCCCTGGAAGAACAAAAAAGAAAAGAAGCCGAGGAAAATCGAAAGCGTGAACAGGTTAAAACTGCCGACTTGATTAAATTCAAACCCGAGGTTATAAATGAAATCGGGGATAATTTCGTAAAAGCCAAGGGTAAGCTTTCACGGCCGGCAAGAGGGTCGATTATTACGGCTTACGGACAGGAAACGGCCAAAGGCGTCAGCTCCAAAGGAATTATCATTAAGACCAGAGCTCAGGCTCAGGTTATTGCGCCGTTTGACGGTTCAGTCCTTTTTGCAGGGCCGTTCCGCGGTTACGGCAATTTGATTATTATTGAGCACGGCAAGGGTTACACGTCGCTTTTGGCCGGGCTGGATTCAATTGACTGCGAGCTGGGACAGCTGCTGCTGGCCGGCGAACCTATCGGGCTGATGCCGGATGACGGCGATGCCAAGTTATATATGGAACTGCGGAAGAACAATCATCCGATTAATCCGATTTCGTGGTTTGCTAATTAGTTTTAAGGAATGGAAAATATGCGGAAAAAAACATCTATTTTGACAGTTTCTCTTTTATGCCTCATGCTGGTTTCGCCTTTGGCCGAAGCGGCGAAGCAGTCCAAAGCCCAGACGGAAGACGCCGACACTTATGAACTGCTGAACCTGTTCGGCGAAGTTATGGAACGGGCAAAAGTTTCATACGTGGAAGATGTTTCGGACAAAAAGCTGATTGAATCCGCCATTAACGGCATGTTGTCTTCGCTGGATCCGCATTCCAGTTTTCTGGATGACCAGAGTTTTAAATATATGAGCGAACAAACCAAAGGGAAATTCGGTGGTTTGGGCATTGAAGTCCCCATGGAAAACGGCGTGGTTAAGGTTGTTTCGCCGATTGACGATACGCCGGCTTCCAAAGCGGGATTAAAACCGGGCGACTATATTACCAATATTGACGGCGAAGCCGTGATGGGCATGACGCTGAACGATGCGGTTGATAAAATGCGCGGCAAAATCGGCAGCAAAGTCAAACTGACCATTCGCCGGATTAACGAAAAACCGCTGGAAGTTACCCTCAAACGCGAGGAAATTAAAATACAGTCGGTTAAAAACAGCATCAAAGCCGATGACGTGGTTTATATCCGCATTTCCTCTTTCAGCGAAGATGTCGACACGATGACCGCCAAGGCGATTAAAGATGCCAAAAAGAAACTGGGCGACAAACTGAAAGGCGTTGTTATCGACGTACGCAACAATCCGGGCGGCCTGCTTGACCAGGCAGTCAACGTTTCCGATTTGTTCCTGGATAAGGGTGAAATCGTTTCGACCCGTTCACGCAATGAAGAAGATACAGTCAAATACACCGCCAAAGAAGGCGATATTGCCAAAGGGCTGCCGATTGTGGTGATTATCAATGACGGTTCGGCTTCAGCCTCGGAAATTGTGGCCGGCGCATTGCAGGATCATAAACGGGCGATTATTCTGGGTGAAAAATCTTTCGGCAAAGGTTCCGTGCAGACGGTGATTCCTTTGGGCAAATACGGAGCCATGCGCCTGACCACCGCCCGTTATTACACACCTTCGGGACGTTCCATTCAGGCAAAGGGTATTGAACCGGACATTGAGGTTAAACCGGCCAAAGTCGAAGTTCTGGATACCGGGGTCGGTTTCAGCGAAGCAGAATTCAGCAACGCCCTGAAAAATGAAACCTCCGGCGATAAAAACAGCAAAAACGCAGATCAGAAAAAGGCCGAAGCCGAAGAACTGGCCAAAGACTATCAGCTCTCCCGCGCTATTGATCTGGTTAAGGCGTTAGGATTGTATAACGAAGGTTTGGAAGACAAAAGGAAATAGGCTTGATTGAATTTATCCGTCAGAAAAAAATCTTAATTCTGGTGGTGCTGATTACTCTGGCAGGAATAATCGGTATCGGTTATCAGTCTGCCGAACAGAAGAGCGAGCCGATTTACCGCTCTAAGATAGACCGGATTATGTATGATACGCATAACCAGTCTCCTAAGTACGTTATTACGCTGCCGGACAGAAACAAAAAAAGCAAAAAGCCCGAAGAGGTCGTAAGTGTCGGAGAAGAAGCCTTCCAGGCCGAAACGACAGCCAAAAAGAAGAAGATCCGCACAGCTTGGAAGCCGTTATTGCCCGGACGCCTTATCTGGCTTCATTGGGCAGTGCCGGCGGTCAGCCTTTGCCGGCGGTCAGATCAGACAGCGATTTGACCGAAGAAAAAGGAAATCTGAAACTTCCGAAAACCGACGGCAAAAAAAAGCCCTGGGAAGTTTACGGCAGCAAAGTTTCGGTTATGCCCCGTTTTAACCGGATTGCGGTGGTTATCAAGAATATGGGACTTAACCGCGGCAATGCCGATTTGATTAACAAGGGATTGCCGTCCGGCGTCAGTTTTTCCTTTTCGCCTTATGCTCCGGATCAGGCCGAACAGATTATTGCCGCCCGCAGCGAAGGTCATGAAACTTATATGGATTTGCTGCTTCCTTCCAAAGATTATTTACAGTCGGACAGCGGGCCGATGTCTATCAGTCTGACGGCCAGTCTGGCTGAAAATACCGAAAGACTGGAAAAAACCATCGGAATCGGAGCTCCGGTCGGCGGCGTGATTGTTACGCCAGGCGTGGCCGATGAAAGCAACGCCGAACATTTAATCGCCATTCTGCAAGAACTGCATGATCGCGGATTACTTGTGCTTAATGCAACAGGCGAAGACGGCATTGAGGCAATTAAAGTGAGACAACTGGCCAGAGCCAGAGCCGATATTGTCATTGACCGCGATTTTTCCGCTCAAAATATTGAAAAACTTTTGGAACAGGCCGAACAGATTGCACGAGACAAAGGATATGCCGTGATTGTCAGCGATCCGAAGCCGATAGCCGTTCTGGCTCTGAACAAATGGATAGAAAGCTTTTCACCGCAGCTCAGTTATGAAGAAATGAAAGAACGCAATATAACGGAGATCGCAAAACCTTTTGCTTTGGTTCCGCTTTCCAATCTGGTGGTGGAAGAATAATGAAAAAAGTGTTTCGCCCCAATGCCGCAGCAGTTGTTTTCCGCCAAGACAAAAAGGTTTTAATGTGCCGGCGGATTTTTCCCAAGACTGACGGCTGGCAGTTTCCCCAAGGCGGGATAGAAGCCGGAGAAACGGCTCAGGAAGCTGCTTTGCGCGAGCTTAAGGAAGAGACTTCGGTACATTCCGTAACAGCGGTTAAAACGCTGGATTATCCGCTGAGATACGAGTTTCCGGAAGAAGTTAAGGCCAAGTTCAGAACCAGAGGCATTTTCAACGACGGACAGGAACAATACTGGAGCCTGTTTTATTTTACCGGACAGGAAGACGAGATCAACTTGAAAACGGAGGAGCCCGAATTTGACGAATTCGGCTGGTTTGATTTGGAAGAAGCGCCCGATTTGGTTTGGGAGATAAAAAGAGAAGTTTACCGGCAAATGGCAGCCGCATTTGTTCCGCTCATCAAAAACTATCCTGCCGAAAAGCAAAACGTCGCTTCGGACGGTTTTTCAATATAAAAAAGTGCCGGAGGAAGCTCTCTCACGCGCTGTCTTCCCCCGGCATTAACTGATATATCCCTTTATCATAAAAATTAAAGCCCTGCCCGCTTATATGCGGCAATATTTTCTCAGAGCTGTTTACGCGAGTTCAGCGCCAGCTGAATGGTTCCTTCATCCATATAATCCAATTCGGCCCCCATCGGAATTCCCTGAGCCAGTGTTGTTACTTTGACATTACTGTCCTTAAGGCGGGAAACAAGATAATGCGAGGTTATCTGTCCGTCAACGGTAGCGGGCAGCGCCAAAATAATTTCACTGACATTTTCCCGGCTGATACGGGCAAGCAGACTGTTGATATTCAAATCTTCGGGCGCAATGCCGTCCAATGCCGACAAAACGCCGCCCAGAACGTGATACTTCCCCTTAAAGAAAGAAACCCGTTCCATAGCCCACAAATCGGCAACATCCTGCACCACGCACAGCTGTTGTCCGTCTCTTTTTTCGGATGCGCAAATTGAACAGGGGCTTTCGGTATCAAAATTGCCGCAGATTTCGCAGGTTTGGACTTTGGCGGCCACTTCGTTTAACGATTCAATCAGCGGCAAAAGCAGATTTTCGCGCTTTTTTAACAACTGAAGGACAATCCGACGGGAAGAGCGGGTTCCCAGCGAGGGCAGTTTGGCAATCTGTTTTACCAGTTTTTCAATTTCTTTTCCAGCCACGGCGAATCCACCTTAAAAAGGAAGCTTTAAACCGCCCAAATTTAAGCCGCCGGTGACGTCTTTCATTCCGTCGGCCATAACCGTATCCACTTTGGCATGAGCCTCGTTGTAGGCGGCTAAAATGAGGTCTTCCAAAATATCGACTTCTTCCGGAACCAGCAGCGATTTGTCAATCTCGATTTTTTTGGCTTCAAATTTACCGTTCAGGGTTATTTTGACCAAACCGCCGCCGCTGGTGCCGGTAATTTCCTGCTGTGCCAGCTTTTCCTGAGCTTCTTCCATTTTTTTCTGCATCATTTGGGCTTGTTTCATAATTCCCTGAATGTTCATCATATTTAGTTTTCCTCATCATAAATAAGTTCATTGTTGTCACTGCCGAAATCGATTTCTTCGTCATCATCGGTTTCGGTTATTCTGCGGGTAGCGGTTTCAATTTTGGCTCCTTTGAACTCAGCCATAATCGCTTTGACCAGCGGATATTCCATAATATTACGTTTTTCTTCCTCTTCGGCAGCCCGTTCAAGGTCAGCCAGCGTAATGCCCAGAGCGCCGCGGCTCAATTCAATTTTCCAGTTCAGGCCGGTTGCTTCGGTTAAAATTTTGTGCAGATTTAAAATAAAATCGGGGTGAATTTTTTCCGACACCGTCATTTTAATAAAACCGTTGCTGAACTCGGAAACCGAAACATCGTTTTTCAGAGCATATTCGGCGAGAGGCATTTTCTTCTGTTCAAGATAATTGACCAAATCAGTCAGCCGGTCAAAAGCCTGAAATTTGGGCGTGTCGGAAAGTTCGGAGTCAGGCTCCGCAGCCGGAGCCGCCCTAAAAACCG
>ENA-OOSU01000407-OOSU01000407.1-human-gut-metagenome-genome-assembly--contig:-NODE-407-length-7485-cov-1.572678_pt1 | contig 7485 bp, 7 predicted proteins | sample MGYA00241318_ERZ501231 | MGnify/ENA primary metagenome ERZ501231 (study PRJEB25962, sample SAMEA2042492) | human gut metagenome | biome: human gut; feature: human-associated habitat; material: faeces...
CTACATACTCCTTTGGAGTAACGCCTGCTGCCTCTGCCTTTAACTCGATCTTCTGACCATGCTCATCAGTACCAGTCTGGAAGAACACATCATATCCCTCCTGACGTCTGAATCTTGCAATACTATCGGCAAGAACTATCTCATAAGTATTACCAATATGTGGCTTTCCTGATGTATATGCGATAGCTGTTGTCATATAAAATGGACCTTTATTCTGTGGCATATCCGTAACCTCCGTTATCATTATTCTATATATGATAGCCAGCTTTTTAGAATATGTCAAACGAATAAACAAATATTCTTTAATGAAAAACATTTATTATACATATAATCTAGTGTATGATTAAGAAAATGTTGTATCAGGAGCTTATATGCACCTTCCCGAATCTGACTACGCGGTATGTCCGCAGAAATGAGGATTATTATATGCTGACATTAAAATCCAGTTACATAAAACATAAAACTAACATTTATTCTTTCTTTAAAAAAGCTGCTGCCATAACAGGTGCAGTAGTAATCACAGCCTGTTCATTTAGTGCCTGCACTCCATTTGGCGGGTCTGCTTCACGTTATAACAATGCTGATGAGCAATACAATGCAGCTGATAACGAAAGCTTCAACGCTTTTACCGACAGTCTTTTTCGTGAGCTTGCCTCAAGCGACTCACTCTCACTGCACGCACTTTTGGAAAATCCTTGCGAATATGGAATTGATGATTACGATATAACACTCGGACGTATTGATATTGATAATATTGATGATACATCAGATATAACAGACTACATAACAAAGCTCAACGCTTTTGACAAGGCTTCACTTTCCAAGAGCCAGCAGATAACCTATGACTTATTAAACAAATATCTGTATACAACCCTTAATTACAGCGACCTGTATCTTCTTAACACCGACCTCACTCCTACAATCGGCATACAGATACAGCTTCCGCTCCTTTTTTCTGAATATACATTTATGGAGAAAAAGGACGTTGAAGAATATATACAGCTCCTAAGTGATGTGGATGGATATTTTAATAATCTGCTTGAATTCGAGGCATTAAGAAGCGTCAGGGGATATACCCTAAGCGATGACCTTCTTGATGAGGTCATAAGCTCCTGCAAGTCTATCGCTGACTCTGCCGGTGATGCTGAAGGTATGTTTATTGGTACTTTTAACTCCCGTGTTGACGACCTCATTTTCCTTACTGATGATGAGAAAAATGTATACAAGAAGCAGAACGAAGATGCCGTTATTAACCATGTAATTCCAGGTTATAACGCACTTATAACGACTCTTGCTTCATTCAAGGGAACTAACCAGTATTCTGGTGGAATATGCAATTACCCTAATGGTGCAAGATACTTTGAGGGACTTCTTGAAAACTGTCTTGGCTGGAGTAAATCAATTGACGAATACAATGATTTGCTTGACTCCTATATAAGAAGCTATTCAATTGTTATGCAGAAGCTTTTAAGAAAAGATCCATCACTTAACAGCCAGTTTGGCACATTTTCTTTTGGAATTGATAAACCAGACCAGATTATTGAGGATTTAAAAAAGAAGATAACTGATGATTATCCTGCCTTAAATGATGTCAATTATAATATTAATTATGTATCTGAAGCACTTAATGACTATGCAAGCCCTGCTATGTACTTTATGCCACAGATTGATAATCTTGACATTAACTCTATATACATTAATTCAGCCGGCACTGACAGCAGTGATTTGTATCCTACGCTGGCACACGAGGGGTATCCGGGACATTTATACCAGACACAGTATTTTGCCTCAACAAGCCCTTCTTTGATAAGAAATGTCATTAAACCTGGCGGCTATATTGAGGGCTGGGCTTCCTATGTTGAAGTTCATTCATATGAATATGCTGGCGATAATACTCTGCTTAATTCATTGGTCCAGTGCAATTATGCACTTATACTCTGCCTCTATGCCAAGGGCGATATCGGAGTGAATTATTACGGCTGGACTGAAGCACAGCTTTCCTCATTCCTTACCGATTATGGATTTAGCAGTGCCGAAGCTGCACACGAGATGTATACAGCATTTATTGCTAATCCTGCTAATTACTGCAAATATGTTCTTGGATTTTTAGGTTTTGAGGAACTAAAAAAACAGGCCCAGAAAGATCTCGGTGATAACTTCTCCTTAAAAGAATTCCACCGTTATATTCTTGAAACCGGACCTGTTCATATTGATATTCTATTTGATTACTTAAAGAACTGGGAGAACCGCTTAGTAGTATCTTCCCGGGCAGCATAAGCCGCCTCCGCCAAGACAGCAGTTACACATAAGGTTGATAAATATAAGTTTCATACACCAGCTTCCCATTCCACCTGCTGGATTCTGATATGTCTGCTGTCTTCCTGAATACCATTCACCGCCACTATTCATACGCTGGTAGAACATACGATACTGCATATTGTCAGGATCGAGTTCTACTGCTCTTCTGGCGTGTTCCATCGCTGTTGCCTGATTGCCTTTGCCTGAGTTAGACATAGCACTATAATAGTACCATCTGGCATCTTTGTCCTGAATAGCAGAAAGCACGTTAAGTGCCTCATCATATCCACCATTGTTAATATAGTTAGCCGCCGCTCTTAAATGAACTGTCGTATCATCATTGCCATTCATATTAGAAGCACCACCTGAATATCCGGAATTAGAACCCCCTCCATAATATCCGCCAAAGCCAAGCCCCAGAAGCCGCCAAAATCATCATAACCATTGCCGCTCTGTCCATTACGGTTATTCTGATAATCACCGTCATAGCCATAGCTTCCTGTGCCACCTCTGTTCTGACTGTAAGCTGATGATGTATATCCACCCTGCTTTTCCTTCATAATCTGGTTATAAGCCTGCTGGATTGTCTTAAACATTTCCTCTGCCTTATCCTTATTAGGATTATTGATATTCGCATCAGGGTGATACTTTCTGCTTAATGTTCTATATGCTTTTTTAATCTCTTCGTCAGTTGCATCTCTTGATACACCTAACACTGAATACGGATCGGTCATACTTCCTCCACTTGTTCTCTTTTATTCTTAGCAATCCCGAATCTTGTAAAGACTCCTGAATATATTACATTTCTTAATAAATCGACATTCTCAATAATAGGAAGGCTCTCAAAGCCTGCGGCAAATTGTGCCATATGTGATTTTAACACATTTTCTATAAATATATCAAAATCCTTATTATTCTCATACGTCCTGAGTGCATTGTATCTGCCCTTCTTCTTATCTTCCAAAAGGTCATCATACGCATCAAGAATATATATAAATCTTCCAAGTGAATTACCCATCACTTTTAATGTATCGTACCACTCATCATTTTTCATACACAAAATCTGTGCCATTATTATGCCAAATTGTTCTGCAAGCAGGTCAATATTGCTCTCATTATTATTCTCAAGCTCACTCATTCTATCAAGTGCCGCCTTAATAATGCGTGCTTTTGGGGGATATGCTTTCTCAATCCTCTTAACCTTATTAGTCAAAGACGAGGCAAGCAGCTTCTTCATAAGCTTCCTATCATCCTGCCAGTCATCAACGCATTTATAATAAGTCATAAGGACATTCATATCCGCAACATATGCTGAAATCTTATTGCGTCTTACCGGGTGCTTATGAACAGGGTGTGCGATACATCTTGCTTCCTTATATGTTGTATCCGGTTCATACAGCCCTGTAAGCAGTACAAGCAGAAATGTCATATCATAGCTTATGGATATCTGCCCATTAATACCATAATCCGAAAGCAGCTCCTCACACAATCCGCAATAGTATGAACGGTACATATCATATTCTTTTATCTTAAGCTCAGGCTTATTAACAACAACATAACCGTACATACTACTCCTCATTTCTGCATACAATGTTAATTACAGCTTGCTCTGTATTCTATTACATAAAAATAAGCGAAACGCACAGACAATAAATTCCTTACGTTTCGCTTATCATATAACATCTGTAAAACTCTAGTCAATTGAAGCTTAAAAGATTAATAAATCTTTTATAATCTGTTTATATGAACTGGTCTTTATTATCAGTTCCCCATATAAGAAAGTCTTCGTAATCTGCCATAGATGAGAAGTTCATACTGTCCTCATATACCGCGTTCTCAAAATAATCTTCGCTGTTATCTTCCTCATTATAAGTGCGTTTTCTATGAGGAAACGTATATTGGGCTGTGTCATAATCATAATCTTTATCACCATCATACGCTGGGTACACACTCATCACCTCCATAATGGAAGTATTCCCCCGACTGTGATGATTTATAAAATGTATATGTGGTAATAAATGGCTGACACGACTGACACACTCACTTTATATATCAATTATTAACATTAAATATCAACTATCAATCTTAAATATTAATTATTAAACTTCACATATCAATCATTAATATATAACTATTGCCTGCTTTCCCATACTTTTATATCGTGTTTCTACAAGTTCTTTATCGTATTCACATATGCCCCTTAACGGATCTGCCATAATATATGTACTCTGTGTATAGCCTATAAGCACCATAGCGTGCTCACGTGAAAGCCACATAATATTCTCTCCGTCTATATTCCATGTACAGGATTCATATGGCTCTTTCATATACATTGTCTCCCATACTAACACCGGATGTCCGTCATCTACATAATCAAGAAGCTCGTTGTACTCTGCTCCCGTTATATTGTATACATTCATATATGATCTTTGCGATTTCAGATACTTTGTCGCTGAATTGACTAATACTGGTGCAAACGCACCACACGAATCTTCATCTCTTGGATTGCCGACAAATGCTTTATAAGGCGACACCTCGCCCATCTTTCCTTTATCCAGGTAATAATCTGCCATTGTCAGCTTGTCTACATTATAGCCAAGATAATTAAGAACTGTCGTCAAAGCTGTTATCTCACAGCCTGTTGGAAGTTCAGGATTTTGAAGTACACATTCTACATCAAGCCTCTTATAAGAACTTCTTACTGCCGCTGTAGTATGGTTACTATTAGTTGCTTCTTCATATGTGACAACTCCCTTTGTTACATTCTCTTCATTGCCCTTCATATAATCTGCTGTCTGCGTATATTTAATTCTGAAGTCATATACCTTTAAAGAATATGCCCCTATAATAACCGCTGCCCCTGCCATTGTAATTATGGCGGCTCTTTTCAATGCTCTTCTATGTGCTCTTTGTGTCTTATGTCTATTCCATTTTTTCTTCATATGAACCTCTTTTCCGACACAACATCAATATAACAATACTACGTACAAAATCATTCCAGATAAATAAGCTATATCAGTAATACCAATAACTAAATGCTTTCTTAATATTACATAACGTCTTATCAGTCTTTAACCTGATTAGCAGTCATAACACTGGTATATTAGTGTTATATCTTCCCCTTCGTATTTGTCTCAAATAATAGTTTCATATGTGTACCCACTTGTATTGTAACACTAAATATACTATTTATACAATCCATATCTGGAATTTTTCAGAAAAAAAGGAATCAATTCAAAAATTCAGAAAAAATATCAAATCATAGAAATTCAACGCACAAAAAAAGCCCCTCAACCTAGCTCCATCGACTAAATCAAAAGACTTTCACAAATGCACCGCCAGGGGTTCGAACCCTGGACACCCTGATTAAGAGTCAGGTGCTCTACCAACTGAGCTAGCGGTGCATATATTATTATGTTACAACTGCCGTAACAACAAAAAATATATTAACGTGTTATTAACAAAAAAGCAAGCCTTTTTTTGTATTTATTTAAAAACAATGTAATTTTTTTTATTATTTTTAATAATATTTAACTATTATGGGGTTTTTTTAACCGCTTATATGGAGTACAATATTCTTGATGTATCCTTAATTAAATAAGATTGCGAGGATTTGTATGGATAAAGACAATAATAACGATACAAGCTATATTAATTCACCTCATAATAATAACTCCGCTGGTGACAACCACATTGTATACAAGAATAAGTTCCAGCCCAACAGCAGATATTTTACTATTGTAATATACGGACTCTTATTTGTCCTTGGTGCAATACTTATATTCAAGCTTATTGGCGGGTTTAATAACACACTTAATATTATCAAATACATTTTTAATGTTATATCACCATTTGTAATTGGTGCGTTCATAGCATTTATATTATACCCACTTGTAAGATTTTTCTACAGACATTTGTTCAAGGAAAAATGCCATTTGAAGTCGGACAAGCTTTCTAAATATCTTTCGATACTTATAACTTACATTATTGCAATCGGAATTATTACAATCCTTATGGTATTTATAATTCCTCAATTGTATACAAGCATTACCGATATCGTGGACAAGCTTCCAGTGTGGTACAACAATATCACTGGCCTTGTTAATTCATTTGAAGATAAACACGCTGACCTGGGATTTATTGATTATGCAGTCATTAATGAACAATTAAACAACCTTTACCCTAAGGTTATATCATATCTTACAGATATGCTTACCAATCTGCTCCCATATGTAGTTAATACATCTATGGCTATTGTTAAGGGACTGGTCAACCTCATAATTGCAATTATGGTTTCTGTGTATATGATATCTGACCACAAGAATATATTCTACAATTTTAAGCGTGTGCTTTATGCTGTATTTCCGAAAAATGCGGCTGATACTACAAGAAAGATATGCAGGGAAAGTGGTACTATTTTCTTAAAATTTATGTATGGCAAGGCACTTGACTCATTAATAATCGGTATCATCTGCTTTATATGTATGACTATATTCAAGTTCCCTTACACGGTGCTTATAAGCGTTATCGTTGGAATTACTAATATGATTCCTTACTTTGGACCTTACATCGGTGGTGTTATGGGTGGTATCATAATTGTTATTGTAAATCCTATCCAGGTTATATTCTTTGCAATCCTGATACTTGTTATACAACAGTTTGACGGACTTTTCCTTGGTCCTAAGATACTTGGCGAAAGCACAGGACTTAAGCCTCTGTGGGTTATATTCGCAATTGTTGTGGGTGGAGCACTTTTCGGCGTATTAGGAATGTTCCTCGGTGTTCCTGTTATGGCAGTTATATGCTATATTACGAACCTTGTAGTTGAACATTTCCTCAAAAAACGTAATATCAGTGTCCAGCCTTACGACTCACCCGATGAAATGTAGAATCAAAAAATTATGGCTGCTGACCTTGATATGTACCTTTATTACTGATTTTTTCAGTATTACCAGTACATATATCTTAAGGTCAGCAGCCATTTATTATTTTATATATTTCATCCCACGACCTCTTAAAACGCACAATCCTGCGGTTTAATCTATTGTGGTAATAAATGTACTCATTAAGTCTGTTAATCGGATTACACCTGTTACAATGTCTGTGATATCCCATACCATTTCCTTTCCTGAATATGATATATTCTTAAAATATTAGTTAAAAACGTTTCTACTATATAATATTCAA
>ENA-OOSU01000459-OOSU01000459.1-human-gut-metagenome-genome-assembly--contig:-NODE-459-length-6729-cov-4.144141_pt1 | contig 6729 bp, 6 predicted proteins | sample MGYA00241318_ERZ501231 | MGnify/ENA primary metagenome ERZ501231 (study PRJEB25962, sample SAMEA2042492) | human gut metagenome | biome: human gut; feature: human-associated habitat; material: faeces...
CGGGCGTTTAGCTCAGCTGGTTCAGAGCATCTGCCTTACAAGCAGAGGGTCGGCGGTTCGAATCCGTCAACGCCCACTGGAAATTTTCATTCGAAGGTGGTCTTGCAAGTGATTGTAAGGCCATTTTTTTATCCGTTAACTTCCTTTTCTTAAAATCTTTATCCTTTATGTCTTGTTACTCAGAAAAAAGCAGTAATTTTGCAGTCCGATAATTATCATCATAAATACGACGTATGAAACTTGATTTACTTACCGCAATCTCTCCGATTGACGGTCGATACAGAGGCAAAACGGATGTTTTGGCTGCCTATTTTTCAGAATTTGCACTGATTAAATACCGTGTACAAGTTGAAGTAGAATACTTTATCACGCTGTGTGAGCTGCCTTTGCCGCAGCTGAAAGGGGTGGATAAGGGTGTTTTCGAAACCTTGAGAAACATTTACCGTAACTTTTCCGAAGCCGACGCGCAACGCATTAAGGACATTGAGAGCGTGACGAACCATGATGTGAAGGCTGTGGAGTATTTCTTAAAAGAAGAGTTTGACAAGTTGGGTGGTATGGACGACTATAAGGAGTTCATCCATTTTGGCCTGACTTCACAAGATATCAACAATACGTCTGTTCCTTTGTCTGTAAAGGAGGCGTTGGAGCAGGTGTACTATCCTCAAATAGAGGAACTGATAGCGCAGCTCCGTGCTTATGCGGAAGAGTGGGTCGCTATCCCCATGCTTGCCAAGACACACGGACAACCGGCTTCGCCTACCCGTTTGGGCAAGGAGGTAATGGTGTTTGTCTACCGTCTGGAACGCCAGTTGGCAACGCTGAAGGCTTGTCCGGTGACAGCAAAGTTCGGTGGCGCTACGGGTAATTACAATGCCCATCATGTGGCTTATCCGGAATATGACTGGAAGGCATTCGGCAATAAGTTCGTTTCCGAAAAGCTTGGCTTGGAACGCGAGGAGTATACTACCCAGATATCCAATTACGATAATCTGTCTGCCATCTTTGATGCCATGAAGCGCATCAATACGGTGATGATTGATATGAACCGTGACTTCTGGCAATATATCTCTATGGAATATTTCAAGCAGAAGATTAAAGCCGGTGAGGTGGGCTCCAGCGCGATGCCGCACAAGGTGAACCCGATTGACTTTGAAAATGCGGAAGGAAACCTGGGCATGGCGAATGCTATTCTTGAGCACTTGGCGGTAAAACTGCCGGTTTCCCGTTTGCAGCGTGACTTGACGGACTCTACCGTGCTCCGCAATGTGGGTATGCCGTTCGGGCATATCATTATTGCCATACAAAGTTCTTTGAAGGGTTTGCGTAAGTTGCTGTTGAACGAACCGGCCATCTACCGTGACCTGGACAATTGCTGGAGCGTGGTGGCCGAGGCTATCCAGACCATTCTGCGCCGCGAGGCCTATCCGCATCCTTATGAAGCGTTGAAAGCGTTGACCCGTACCAATCAGGCCATTACGGAAGCGTCTATCAAGGAATTTATAGAGGGACTGAATGTAAGTGAAGAGATAAAGAAAGAATTGCGGGTGATTACCCCCCATACTTATACGGGAATTTAAGCAACCACAGAAGTGTACCGGAGGAATTTCAACTTTTTACTCCGGCAATTGTTATAGAAACATATAAAATTCAAGGTATAATAGAGACAATGAATGGCCGTGAGGCCAAGGTTTAATTTTATTCGAATAAAAAACAATGAGTACAGAAAACGAAACTTGGCGTGATGCTTCTTCCGCAGAGGAGAACTCAGGTGCCGGCCGCGATGGTAACCAATTTAACAAGGAAGGTGGCTACAGCCGTCCGTCTTACAACCGTGATAATGGCGACCGTCCTTATCGCCCCAGATTTAACAGTGAAAACGGGGACCGCCCGCAGCGTCCTTATAACAGTGACCGCCCTTATCGCCCGCGCTTTAATCCTGGTGCGGACAATGGTGACCGTCCGCAGCGTCCTCGTTACAATAACGATAATGGCGACCGTCCCTATCGTCCGCGCTACAACAGCGAAGATGGCGACCGTCCGCAGCGTCCTCGCTACAATAATGAGGGTGGTGACCGTCCTTATCGTCCACGCTTCAATTCGGGTGGTGGAAGACCTGGCGGATACGGCAACAGAGACAGCTATAGCCGTCCAGTCCGTCGTTCGGCCGATTATGACCCCAATGCTAAGTACAGCAAGAAGAAACAGATAGAATATAAGGAGCAGTTTGTGGACCCGAACGAGCCTATCCGCTTGAACAAATTCCTGGCCAATGCCGGTGTTTGCTCCCGTCGCGAGGCTGATGAATTCATCACTGCCGGAGGCGTTTCTGTAAACGGAGAGGTGGTGACGGAATTGGGAACCAAGATTAAGCGCGGTGATGAAGTGAAGTTCCACGACCAGACGGTCAGCATAGAACGTAAGATTTACGTCCTGCTGAACAAGCCGAAGGATACTGTGACTACTTCGGATGACCCCCAAGCACGTCGCACGGTGATGGATTTGGTGAAAGGCGCTTGCAACGAACGCATTTATCCGGTAGGTCGTCTGGACCGTAATACTACAGGTGTGTTGCTGCTGACAAATGATGGTGACCTGGCTTCCAAGCTGACGCATCCCAAGTATCTGAAGAAGAAGATATATCATGTGCATTTGGACAAGAACCTGACAAAAGCCGATATGGAGCAGATTGCAGCCGGCATTCAACTGGATGATGGGGAAATCCATGCAGATGCCATCAGCTATACGGATGACTTCAAGAAAGATGATGTCGGTATTGAAATCCACTCCGGCAAGAATCGTATCGTGCGTCGTATCTTCGAATCGCTGGGATACAAGGTGATGAAACTGGACCGTGTGTATTTTGCCGGTTTAACCAAGAAAGGCCTGCGCCGCGGCGAATGGCGTTACCTCACGGAACAAGAGGTGAACTTCCTGCGCATGGGTTCTTTTGAGTAATATATAATAAGGTATAATAACTGTTTTATGGAAAAGATTAGTAGAACAAAGATTGTTGACCTGCTGAAGCGTGAAGATTTTGGCGCTATGGTCAACGTGAAGGGCTGGGTTCGTACCCGCAGAGGTAGTAAGCAAGTAAACTTTATCGCGCTGAATGACGGTTCTACAATAAATAATGTGCAGATTGTAGTAGACTTGGGTAACTTCGATGAGGAGATGCTGAAAGAGATTACTACCGGTGCTTGTTTGAGCGTAAACGGTGTGCTGACGGAATCTGTCGGTTCCGGTCAGAAGGCCGAAGTGCAGGCCCGCGAAATCGAAGTGCTGGGAACTTGCGATAACACGTATCCGTTGCAGAAGAAAGGTCATTCCATGGAGTTCCTCCGTGAGATAGCCCATCTGCGTCCCCGTACCAATACGTTCGGGGCTGTGTTCCGTATTCGTCATAATATGGCGATTGCCATCCACAAGTTCTTCCATGACAGAGGATTCTTCTATTTTCATACTCCGATTATCACGGCTTCCGACTGCGAAGGCGCAGGCCAGATGTTCCAGGTGACTACGAAGAACCTTTACGACTTGAAGAAAGATGAGAACGGTTCCATTATTTACGATGATGACTTCTTCGGAAAGCAGGCCAGCCTGACTGTTTCCGGACAGTTGGAAGGCGAACTTGCCGCTACTGCATTGGGAGCCATCTATACATTCGGTCCTACGTTCCGTGCCGAGAATTCCAATACTCCCCGCCACTTGGCAGAGTTCTGGATGATTGAGCCGGAAGTGGCGTTCAATGATATTACGGACAATATGGACCTGGCGGAAGATTTCATCAAATATTGTGTACAGTGGGCTTTGGACAACTGTGCCGACGATGTGAAGTTCCTCAATGACATGTTTGATAAGGGCTTGATTGAACGTCTGCAAGGTGTCTTGAAAGAAAGCTTCGTGCGCCTGCCTTATACGGAAGGTATCAAGATATTGGAAGAGGCTGTTGCCAAAGGGCATAAGTTTGAATTCCCGGTGTACTGGGGAGTTGACTTGGCTTCCGAACACGAGCGCTATCTGGTGGAAGACCACTTCAAGCGTCCGGTTATCCTGACTGACTATCCGAAGGAAATCAAAGCGTTCTATATGAAGCAGAACGAAGACGGCAAGACCGTGCGTGCCATGGATGTACTCTTCCCGAAGATTGGAGAAATCATTGGCGGTTCCGAACGTGAATCGGATTACAACAAGCTGATGACGCGCATTGACGAACTTCACATCCCGATGAAGGATATGTGGTGGTATCTCGATACCCGTAAGTTCGGTACATGTCCCCACTCCGGGTTCGGTTTGGGCTTTGAGCGCTTGCTGCTGTTCGTTACGGGCATGACGAATATCCGTGATGTCATACCGTTTCCGCGTACGCCGCGCAACGCCGAGTTCTAAGTTTCGGAATATACAAACTGGATAAAATCATCCGCACAAACATTCTGTTGTTTGTGCGGTTTTTTTATACCCAAAAATGTTATAATCTCAAAATAAATCTTTATATTTGTGTCTAGCGGAACGACATAACGTTAACCAACATCATACGAATATGAAACGGAACTATTTCTTTACCATGCTGGCAGCGGTGCTGCTTGCGGTAGCGGGAGCCAATGCGCAGGAGAGCGCAGAGTTTAGGCCTGCGGAACTGGCAGGAATTTGGCAGTTATGTCATTATGTGTCCGAAATCCCGGATGTTCCCGGGATATTGAAACCGAGTAATACCTTTAAAGTGCTGAGTGATGACGGCCGCATTGTCAACTTTACAATGATTCCTGGCAAGGATGCCATCATCACGGGGTATGGGACTTATCAGCAGCTGACGGATAATTCCTATAAGGAAAGTATTGAGAAAAACATCCATCTGCCCATGTTGGACCACAAAGACAATATATTGGAGTTTGAAATAGGGGACGACGGGGTAATGTACCTGAAGTATTTTATAGCTAAGGACTTGAATGGGAATGAACTGAATACATGGTTCCATGAAACATGGAAGCGGGTGGGCATGCCCGCGAAATTCCCCGAGGACCTTGTCCGTTGATATTTCTTTCTCTTTCCCGTTTCTTTCTCAATGCAGCTTTGAAGGTCTTCTATGATGGCATTGGCCGATGAAGGCCGCATCATAAAGAGTTGTTCTAGCGGAGATTCTTTCGTTTCTCCGCAGGATAACTTTGTCTGTTGTATATCAGCCAAGTGGCTCTCTAAAAAAAAGTGGAAAACTTTTGCCAGTTCTAAGAAAAACCGTACCTTTGCAAGCCGATTATTATCTCAAAAGGATAAGCATTTAATTCATAGCGAGTTAATCTTCCATTGTCCGGGATGACTGGCTTGCGGTGAAGAAAAACATTTTAGTAGTAACATTTTAAAAAACAATTAAGAGTGGATACTTTAAGTTACAAGACCATTTCTGCAAACAAAGCTACAGTGACTAAAGAATGGGTCATTGTTGACGCTACAGACCAGGTATTGGGTCGTCTGGGCGCAAAAGTTGCGAAACTGTTGAGAGGAAAGTATAAACCTAACTTTACCCCTCACGTAGATTGTGGCGATAATGTAATCATTATCAACGCCGACAAAGTAAAATTAACCGGTAACAAGTGGAATGACAAGGTATATCTGTCATATACAGGTTATCCTGGCGGCCAGAGAGAAATCACTCCTGCCCGTTTGCAGGCAAAACCGAACGGTGATGACAAGTTACTGAGAAAAGTAGTAAAGGGTATGTTGCCTAAGAACAAGTTGGGCGCAAAATTGCTGGGCAATATGTATGTATATGCCGGCAGCGAGCACAAACACGATGCTCAGAACCCGAAAATGATTGATATTAACGTACTTAAATAAGAGATAATGGAAGTAGTAAATGCATTAGGCAGACGTAAAAGTGCAATTGCACGTATTTTCGTAAGCGAAGGTACTGGAAAGATTACTATTAATAAGAGAGACCTCGCAGAGTACTTTCCATCAAGCATTCTTCAGTATGTAGTTAAACAGCCGTTGAATAAGCTGGGTGTTGCTGAAAAGTACGACATCAAAGTTAATCTCTGCGGTGGCGGTTTCACCGGCCAGTCTCAGGCTTTGCGTTTGGCAATTGCCCGCGCACTGGTGAAAATCAATGCTGAGGACAAGGCTGCTCTCCGTTCTGAAGGTTTCATGACTCGTGATCCTCGTTCTGTTGAACGTAAGAAACCGGGACAACCGAAAGCACGTCGTAGATTCCAGTTCAGTAAACGTTAAGAGTTGGAGAACGGTTGGGGCGGACAAGTTGCTTAATTCTCGACTTTCACCTCTCAACTCTCAACTGAAAAAGCGTTTAGTATCTAAACTACCGGGACTCTTCAGATTCAGACTACCCGGCGGTTGGTTTAGAAGAAACAAAAAAGAAAGTAAACGATTAATTTAAAAGAAAATGTCTAGAACAAATTTTGATACATTATTAGAAGCCGGTTGCCACTTCGGTCACTTGAAAAGAAAGTGGAACCCTGCAATGGCTCCTTACATCTTCATGGAGCGCAATGGTATTCACATCATTGACCTCAACAAGACGGTTGCTAAAATTGACGAAGCTGCTGAAGCTTTGAAGCAAATCGCTAAATCAGGAAAGAAAGTCCTGTTTGTTGCTACTAAAAAACAAGCTAAGCAGGTGGTTGCCGATAAGGCTGCATCTGTAAATATGCCTTATGTAATCGAGCGTTGGCCGGGTGGTATGTTGACTAACTTCCCGACTATCCGTAAGGCTGT
>ENA-OOSU01000467-OOSU01000467.1-human-gut-metagenome-genome-assembly--contig:-NODE-467-length-6603-cov-3.368662_pt1 | contig 6603 bp, 4 predicted proteins | sample MGYA00241318_ERZ501231 | MGnify/ENA primary metagenome ERZ501231 (study PRJEB25962, sample SAMEA2042492) | human gut metagenome | biome: human gut; feature: human-associated habitat; material: faeces...
CGCGTATGTCGGCTCCCGTCTGGCCTTCCGCGGCAAACTCGTTCGGGCGGAAAGCGTGGAAGCGTATAAAGCGATTCGCGAAGTGTTGTAAGCGCAAAGCGCCAAAGCGTGGAGCGAAGCGACTAAAACGAAAGAACGGTGTTCGGATGGTTTCCGAACACCGTTCGTGTTATTATAAATACCGGCGTAAGCCGGTCGAAAATGTTTTAAGAAAATGAAATTTGATAGTGCTTTAGTATGTGTGAGAGAGTGCACAACACACCAATTTATACTATACAAATGTAGCGATTTTTGGCGAGATTACCAAATTTCTTAGTAATAATTAGAAGTGAGAAATTAAGCGGAAAAGGGCAGGGTAGGGGGGTAGGGGTGCGAAAAAAAGAACGTTTCGTTTTGGGAAAAAGAACGTTTCGTTCCCAAAAGTCGAAACATTTCGTTTTGCGGATTATAGTTGCCGTAAAATTGAAATAATGTAATTGGCCTGATGCATTTTGCGTAAAAAAGCATACCGGACGGCCGAATTCAAATACATGTTCTATGTCTTTGTCTTCTTGCCTTTCAACTTCTACAACCAATTGATTCAATGAGTTATAATAGCTTCTGCCTGCCGATATAGGATACCAGCACATACCCCGTTTCACTTTGCGCCCGATGCCCATTGCTTCAGTCTGTTGCCTGAAAGTCTCTTTTTCGTAATCATATTCTAATTTTAGTAACAACTCTTTGCGTTGTAGTTTGTTAATTATATTAGAAAGGGGTATATGTTGGTTCATAATGATGCTTTTTTCTATAAGAATTGCAAAGATAATAATAATCCTTTAGGTAGGACTTTATGTTTTATTTTGTTAAACGTATTATAGATTACACAAGAATTCAAATATTATTCCTATATTGCCAAAAATAAAATAGATTTAAAACTGTAATAATTATAAATAGTAAAAGGTATGGTATATGACTTGGACATGTTAAAGGCCTTTTATGCTTCTTTCGAAAAGAAGATAGGTCGGGTAAGAGCCGTGTTGCAGCGTCCGCTGACATTGGCTGAGAAAATCCTGTATACACATCTTTATGATGATGCTCAACTGAAGAATTATGAACGTGGCGAGGATTATGTGAATTTCCGTCCCGACCGCGTGGCTATGCAAGACGCGACGGCGCAAATGGCATTGTTGCAATTTATCAATGCAGGAAAGGATTCCGCTGCCGTACCTTCTACTGTGCATTGTGACCATTTGATTCAGGCATATAAAGGAGCGGGCCCGGATATTGCAACGGCTACGGAAACCAACCGTGAGGTATACGATTTCTTACGAGATGTTTCTTCGCGTTTCGGTATCGGGTTTTGGAAACCGGGAGCAGGAATCATTCATCAGGTGGTACTCGAAAACTATGCTTTTCCCGGGGGAATGATGGTGGGGACGGATTCTCATACCCCCAATGCCGGAGGATTGGGAATGGTGGCAATCGGAGTCGGTGGTGCCGATGCTGTGGATGTAATGACCGGTATGGAATGGGAGTTAAAGATGCCGAAACTGATTGGAGTTCATTTGACCGGAAGTTTGAATGGATGGGCTTCGCCAAAGGATGTAATTCTGAAATTGGCCGGTATTCTGACCGTGAAAGGTGGAACGAATGCCATTATAGAATATTTTGGAGAAGGGACAGCTTCACTTTCGGCAACCGGTAAGGCTACTATCTGCAATATGGGTGCAGAGGTGGGGGCTACTACATCCTTGTTCCCCTATGACGATCGGATGGCTGTGTATCTGAAAGCTACCGGAAGAGAGTCTGTAGCAGAGATGGCCGGAAAAGTGGCAAATGATTTACGTGCCGATGCTGAGGTTGTTGCCAATCCTTCTGCTTTTTACGACCGTGTGATTGAAATTAATTTGTCCGAGTTGGAACCTTATATCAACGGGCCGTTTACACCGGATGCCGCAACACCTATTTCAGAGTTTGCCGAAAAGGTATTGGTTAATGGTTATCCGCGTAAGATGGAAGTCGGGTTGATAGGTTCATGTACCAATTCATCTTATCAGGATTTAAGTCGGGCTGCTTCCATTGCCCGTCAGGTAGCTGAAAAACATTTGGCTGTGGCTGCTCCTTTGATTGTCAATCCGGGTTCTGAACAGATTCGAGCCACTGCCGAGCGTGACGGGATGATTGATGCTTTCCAAAAGATTGGGGCTACTATTATGGCGAATGCTTGCGGTCCGTGCATCGGACAGTGGAAACGCCATACCGATGATCCTGTCCGCAAAAACTCGATTGTCACTTCTTTCAACCGTAATTTTGCCAAACGTGCCGATGGTAATCCGAATACACATGCATTTGTGGCTTCTCCTGAATTGGTATTGGCTCTGACTATTGCCGGTGATTTATGTTTCAATCCGTTGAAAGATACGTTGATAAATCAAGAAGGCGAGAAGGTGAAATTGAGCGTTCCCGAGGGAGATGAATTGCCGTCGGCAGGTTTCACTCAAGGTAATCCCGGTTATTTGGCTCCTGCCGGTGCACAGGTAGAAATTAAGGTGAATCCCGAATCACAGCGTTTGCAGTTATTGGCTCCGTTTCCGGCATGGGATGGAAAGGATTTTACGGATATGCCTTTACTGATTAAGGCTCAAGGTAAATGTACCACAGACCATATTTCGATGGCAGGCCCGTGGCTGCGTTTCCGTGGTCATCTGGAAAATATTTCGGATAATATGCTGATGGGGGCGGTGAATGCTTTCAATGGTGAAACGAACAAGGTGTGGAACCGATTGACAAATACCTATGAGAGTGTATCGGGCGCGGCTAAGCAGTATAAAGCGCAAGGCATCGGGTCTATGGTAGTTGCGGAGGAAAATTATGGAGAAGGTTCCAGTCGTGAACATGCTGCTATGGAGCCTCGTTTCCTGAATGTAAAGGTTATTTTGGCGAAGAGTTTTGCCCGCATCCATGAAACGAATCTGAAGAAGCAGGGAATGTTGGCGGTGACCTTTATAGACAAAGCGGACTATGACAAGATTCAAGAACATGATTTGATTACCGTCAGCGGATTGGCGGACTTTGCTCCCGGAAGAAATCTGACTGTGACTTTACACCATGAAGATGGCATTCAGGATAGTTTTGAAGTACAGCATACTTATAATGAACAGCAGATAGGTTGGTTCCGTGCCGGCTCTGCTCTAAATGCAAGATAAAAAGATGAAAAAGACAGTACCTTATATTACAGGAGACGGAGTGGGAGTAGAAATCACTCCCTCCATGCAAGCCATAGTGAATGCGGCCGTGAAGAAGGCATACGGCAGCGAACACGAAATAGAATGGATGGAAGTGCTGGCAGGTGAACGTGCTTTCAACGAAACAGGTTCCTGGTTGCCGGATGAGACGATGGAGGCTTTCAAGAAATATGGTGTGGGCATAAAAGGTCCGTTGACTACTCCGGTAGGAGGTGGTATCCGTTCCTTGAATGTGGCTTTGCGCCAGACGCTGGATCTGTATGTGTGTCTGCGCCCCGTACGTTGGTTCAGCGGAGTGGTATCTCCGGTGAAAGAGCCTCAGAAGGTGGATATGCATATTTTCCGCGAAAATACGGAAGATATTTATGCAGGTATAGAATGGGAAGCAGGTACGCCGGAAGCTGAGAAGTTTTATCGTTTTTTGCATGATGAAATGGGAGTGGCTAAAGTGCGCTTTCCCGAAAGTTCTTCGTTTGGCGTGAAACCGGTGTCCAAAGAAGGAACGGAACGTCTGGTACGTGCGGCATGTAAATATGCTTTGGAGCATGGCTTGCCGTCAGTGACGTTGGTGCATAAAGGAAATATCATGAAGTTTACTGAAGGCGGCTTCAAGAAATGGGGATATGAACTGGCGGAACGTGAATTCGGAGATGCCATTGCGTCAGGCAAGTTGGTGATAAAAGACTGCATAGCCGATGCATTCTTGCAGAATACGCTATTGATTCCCGAAGAATATTCGGTGGTGGCTACCTTGAATTTGAACGGAGATTACATCTCGGATCAGTTGGCTGCCATGGTAGGCGGCATCGGAATTGCCCCCGGAGCGAACATCAATTACAATACCGGTCATGCCATTTTTGAAGCAACTCACGGTACGGCTCCCAATATTGCCGGAAAGGATGTGGTGAATCCTTGTTCATTAATCCTCTCGGCTGTCATGATGTTGGAACATTTTGGCTGGAATAAGGCGGCGGAGCTGATAGTGAATGCCTTGGAATCCAGTTTTGGCGAGGGACGTGCCACACATGACCTTGCCCGTTTTATGCCCGGAGGTGTCTCGCTTGGCACGTCGGCATTTACAAAAGAAATAATAGAAAGAATAAACTCCTAAAAACTCACGGATATGAAGAAAGAATATATCATTTACAAACTCTCCGAGGAAATGAAGAATGCGACCCGGATTGAGAACGAATTGTTCAAGAAGTTTGATGTAAAGCGCGGATTGCGTAACGAAGATGGCACCGGTGTTTTGGTAGGGTTGACCAAGATAGGCAATGTAGTAGGGTATGAACGTATTCCCGGCGGAGGATTGAAGCCGATTCCCGGCAAACTTTTCTATCGTGGGTATGATTTGGAAGATTTGGCACATAGTATCATTAAGGAGAAACGTTTTGGTTTTGAGGAGGTGGCTTATCTGTTATTGTCCGGTCATTTGCCTGACAAGGAAGAGTTGGCGTCTTTCTGTGAGTTGATTAATGACAATACTCCGTTGGAACAGAAGACCAAAATGAATATCATTGAGTTGGAGGGAAATAACATTATGAACATTCTGGCCCGTAGCGTGCTTGAAATGTACCGTTTTGACCCGCAGGCGGATGATACTTCGCGTGATAACCTGATGCGTCAGAGTATTGACTTGATATCCAAGTTCCCGACCATTATTGCATACGCTTATAACATGTTGCGCCATGCCACGTATGGTCGTTCGTTGCATATCCGTCATCCGCGTGAAAAACTGTCTATCGCAGAAAACTTCCTGTATATGTTGAAAAAGGATTATACGGAACTTGATGCGCGCACGCTTGATTTGCTGTTGGTACTTCAGGCTGAACACGGAGGTGGTAATAACTCTACTTTTACCGTCCGTGTAGTTTCGTCCAGCCGTACGGATACTTATTCGGCCATAGCCGCAGGTATCGGCTCGTTGAAAGGTCCGCTTCATGGAGGGGCAAATATCCAAGTGGCGGATATGTTCCATCATTTGCAGGAAAATATCAAGGATTGGACGAATGTGGACGAAATTGATACTTACTTTACCCGTATGTTGAATAAGGAAGCGTATGATAAGTCCGGTCTGATTTATGGTATCGGCCATGCGGTCTATACGATATCCGATCCTCGTGCTATTTTGTTGAAAGAATTGGCTCGTGATTTGGCAAAAGAAAAAGGTAAGGAAGAAGAATTTGCCTTCCTGGAATTGTTGGAGGAACGTGCCATTGCTATGTTCGGAAAGATTAAGAATAACGGCAAGACGGTGTCCAGCAATATCGATTTCTATTCAGGTTTCGTATATGAAATGATTGGTCTGCCACAGGAAATATTTACACCTTTGTTTGCGATGGCTCGTATCGTGGGGTGGTGCGCACACCGCAATGAGGAGCTGAATTTTGAAGGAAAACGTATTATTCGTCCGGCATACAAGAATGTGTTGGAAGAACTGGAATATGTGCCTTTGAAACAGAGATAACGGTTTAGAGGCACCTCGGTTGGCGATAAGCTTTGGTATTATTGTTTTAGCTTGGCGGCAATGAGGTCTGTATTGTTGTAAAGAAAAGTGAGATATCTTCGTGGACAAAGTAAGATATGTTTCCGAGCAAAGTAACACCACGTACATGTTCCACGAAGATATTTTACTTTTTTCAGTGAGATATGGTCGTTCATAATACTCTATATAGAGTACCTTGAAAAATCCTTCAAATCTTTCAGCATGCTCGCAAATGCCCTGCCCGTCGGCTTTTCGGCTGAAGAATTGGGTTCGGGAATCCTTCAGCCGGGATTGGAATCCTTCAGCCAGACCGGTGTCTTTTCAGTTCTTAGGGAATTGGTTTTTCTGAAGGATATTTTCCGGCTGAAACATTTCACAATGCATATCCTTCAGCCGGAATGCCGACGGGCAGGGCGTTTGCGGAATGGCTGAAAGATCTGAAGGAAAAATAAGGCGTTTCGGCATGTAGATACCGTTATGGGAAAAAACAACAGGTCAAATTTTAAAAAGCTCTTGTTCTTTCAATGAAAACGTCTTGTTCTTTTTTTTAAAGACCTTGTTCTTTTCAGAAAAGAACAGGACGTTTGAGAGGTTAGTAACCTGCATGCCGGAAGGTTAGTAACGTGTGGGGCGACACGTTACTAATGTGTGGGCTGTAAGATTAGTAATGTTACAGGTGAAAGATTATATATCTTACAAGTGATACATATCATACAGGTATGAAGTTTCAGTATATGTTTGGTAATAAAACAGTAGGTTATCTTTTTTTACGATTATCCAGTTCAATGAACTCTTTTCGGATGAATAAGTTTCTTATGTTTTTCAATATTGTAAAAATATACCAGTCTACACAGGCTGTTCTGAATCTTGCCGTATTTCAGTTTTCTTTTT
>ENA-OOSU01000469-OOSU01000469.1-human-gut-metagenome-genome-assembly--contig:-NODE-469-length-6580-cov-1.619310_pt1 | contig 6580 bp, 10 predicted proteins | sample MGYA00241318_ERZ501231 | MGnify/ENA primary metagenome ERZ501231 (study PRJEB25962, sample SAMEA2042492) | human gut metagenome | biome: human gut; feature: human-associated habitat; material: faeces...
GAACACGTGCCGAATGGTGTATTCTTAGTTTAGTAGGAGAGATTTCTCTCTCCTACGTAACTGGTTAGGCTGCGCCCTCTGCATCAGGTTGATACTTGGCAAGAACTTCTCCAATGAAGATTTCGTCTTGCAAAGACAACGTACGCATTGACAACTCATACGGGAAATATTCGTAACGGTCGTGTTCATTAACACGCTCTTCACGAGCCATACGAGAAGCATACGGATTAACGAATATCTCACCTTGTGCAAGTACGTGTCCAAGCACGCTAATACGTGCCTTCTTGAACAACACTAACAACACTGACAAAGGTGCAGTCATAACAGCATTTGCGAGCATTGGCTCACCCTGACCCTTGAGAATCGCATTAAGCTGAATACGAGTGGTAAAGATATTACGAGTTGTAGATTCGATATAAGTACCACTAGCAGCATCTTTCACAAACTGTGGAATGTTGCGATTAACAACAACAGTAAGAGCACCAGCATAACGATTACTATTATCAATGATATTAGTAATCATCAAGCTATCGTGATTCTCGAAATCAGGACGGTCAAGCAACAGACGAGTAATATCGTCTGCTTCCTGTCCGTGATACTCGGACAAATCAACGATACGTGCATCATCATTACTAGCATCATTACTAGCATCATTACTAGCATCATTACTAGCGTTAGCTTTAGCTTCTTCGGCAGCTTTCTTAGCAGCTTCTTCGGCAGCTTTTCTAGCTGCATCATTAACTCTTGTTCCCATAATACAAATAAATTAAATGTTATAAATCGGTTAGCAACTGTTCAACCAATGTGCATCCTAACCACACACACACAATGGCAATATGTTTATAGTCATTTGGTTTGATAGTAACTGCAATATGTTTATAGTCATTTGGTTTGACTATTCCAATAGTTCTTTTACTATATTATTTATGTCTAGTATCAATACTAGTACGACCAATAGTATTAAGAAACTATTCACATGATTGTCATACGACTTAATGTAACTTAGATGTATGAATGCTGGCACACCTAGCATACTTAATGCCAAGTGTACCACTTTAATCTTATCACGAGTACTCATACGTATCTAGTATAATAACGTGAACAAAATTGTTCATAAGTCTCGCCTGCACGACCATACTTTCTCCAATCACGTCTCTGTTTATTAACAACAGAACGATAAGTAGCAGTAGTCATAACAACTGCAACCAATAACAATATCAAGAATATCATAAACATTAGTATTAAATTAAACATTATAGCAATATGTTTAAAGTCATTTGGTCTTGACGGGGGTATTGGAATTGGTTTGAGAGCAGGGGGCTATCAGGGTAGGAGGTTCACCTCGATAAAAATATATTCATAAAAAATATATTTCTCCGGGGAGTAGTACCTACAATAGAAGTCCTAAGCTCGCTACCAATAGACTATATAACACTAATACTTTTAAGTTTACTATCTCTAAATCTCTTAGTATTGTTCCTAAGTTCATTAATAGTATTTCTAATATTGATTCTTCATTTAAGTCTTCTAAGTCTCTTACTTTCTATTGTTGTTAGTAGTCTAATTCTTCTTATAGAAGAACTATCCTATTTATTAATATCTATGATTCCTATAAGTCTTATTATTGTATTTAAGTTCTTAATCAGTCTTATTTATATTATATGGTATTAGTTGTATTACATTGTCTATTGTGTCTTATTGTGTAAGCCCTTTCTCCTCTTCTTCGAAGAGTTCGAAGATTCATTACTAGAGTTATAAAAATAGAATGGTAAGAATTATTCAATATTTTAACTTAGTATTAGGATTGCTAGGTTGTATACGAATGTGAACCAGTGTGAATGAAAGTGAAATTATACAGAGAATACAATTCTAAAGGTTTTTTAACTAGTTAGATATTGATGATATAGATATTATTCGTATACTTGTGCTATTAATGACTGACGGTTATATTACAGTCAGTAATGTTAGTCAACTTAATTAATAGTATTAATAATCTAATTAAAGTAATTATGCTACACTTAGAGAACAAAACTAAAGGAGAGACTTTCCTAGTTCCTCAACACATGGCAGAAATTGATTTCCAATATGTTTCTGAAAGAGTTAAGAATATTACTCCTTTCAAGCATTTTGGTATTGTTGCTATTATTCAGACTGCTAAACTTCGTGAAATTATTAATCCTGACTTAAAAGGTACTGGTAATACTAAGTTCATATTAGTTAAAGCTAATTATAGTGATGATGTTAAAGAAGGCGATAGAGCTTTGCTTAATCGTTTCTTATATGTCGCTCCTTCTGACGTATTTATGGGTATAGATTGTAATCCTCGTAGCAATGAACTTACTCCTTATAATCTTTCTGAATTTATTCGTAGTGACCAAGACTTAAATATAAGTATTGCTCGTGGTGAGATATTCCGTAAGGTTAGTACTGGTTCTGTTATTAGTTTACTTGGTAATGAGGTAAGTCCTTCGACTGTTGAAAAGAAAGGTGACAATGGTAAATTGATTACTACTATTGCTGAAACAGTAGTTTGTGTTGGTTATAAGATTGTTCGTCTTTCTGATATTCAAGGACAGAATACTATTGAAGGTCTTATTCCTAATGGTAAACCTCAAAAGTTTATTGTTGCTACAAACTTATTACAAATATAATAGATGCCGTCTATTGATTTAAAAGAGAAGAGAGAATTGATGCTTGATAGAGCTGATATTATTGCTCTATTAGGTGTTACTCCCCAAGATGCTCTTATTATTAATGATATTGTTGATGATATTGAAAGTCAAGTAGTCAATAGAATTAAGACTATGGGGAGAGTTACAATTCCTCGTATCGGTTCATTCTTTCCGAATGAAGGTAAACTTGATGCAATGGAGCATCATGCTTTAATGAAAGAGAAAAGGCAAGAGCTTACTCCCGAAGAATACAAAGAGTTTAGAAGAGGTCTTATATTGTCTAGGGTTGTTCAACGTCGTAGATTTAAAAGTAGAACTACTATAATATCTCGTACAATTAGACTTAATAAAGTTCTAGCTGGACGAAAACTTAGACAGTTTGGTAGAGATGAACGTGGTTATAAACTATATATGTATTTCTTTAGTAAGATGAAACCAGTTAATGATTCTGATTACTATATTAATCTGTTAAATAGAGAAGGTTATGATTGCGAAGATTTCCCCATTGGATTTAAGTGGTATGATTAGTGTTAATGAGCAAGGTTATCCCTATGCTCCTAACGTTTATCAGATACAGGATAAAGATGTAAGAGAGTTATATCTTCGTGATAATAGCGAGGATAAACTTCGGTATATTAAAGAAGCCGGAGTTATCTTTTATGTAGCCGACCCTAAATCTCCACCTAATCAAATGGGATATAGTCGTTCTGAAGCATTAGCTTCTGCAAAGACTAATTATGGTCTTCCTGCTGATTGGAATCCTGATGCTCTTATTCTTCGTCTTATTGATAGATATCATGAAGATAAAATGGGTGTTGCAGGAGAAGCTCTTGAAAGTATTCTTAGAGCTGTTCATAATAGTTCTCGTGCAGCAAATATTATTAGTGAGCAACTTACTAATAAGTTAAACTCTGGTTTACAAGCTGAAGATGCTTTACCAGTTATTGATTTAGTGACAAAACTAAATGGTATTATTAATATCATTCCTAATCAAATTAAAGCTTTAGGTGAAGCTAAACAAGCTGCTGCTCTTGAAATAGAGCAAAAGAAAGCTAGAGGTGGTAAAGTTGTTACTATGTCTATGTCCGCAAAAGATGCTAGTGATTTGGAAGCTCAAGTAGAGGCTCAAAAGAGAGAGCTAGGATTAGTAAGTGATACAATTGTCAACTCTCCTTTACGGGGGAAATACGAGAGTACAAAATGATACCTGTAAAATCTGAATATAAACAAACGAAGTTATACTTTGATGAACCTATTCATAAGTATACAGATAATTGTGGTAATTCTTATATTAGTGCTACTACTATTATTCATTCGTATGTTCCTAAGTTTGATTCTAATTATTGGGCTAAGTACAAAGCTAAAGAAGAAAACACTTCTATTAAAGATATAAAGAATCAATGGGATAAGATAAGAGACAAGGCTTGTGATATGGGTAATGTTTATCATAATAGCTTTGAAGAAGGTATTCGTCAAAATAGTAAGTTCTTTAATGCTATTAAATATCTTAATAAGCAAGAGAGTAAACAAATGGTTACTGTTGCTGATTTAGATGTTGTTGATAGTCATACTAAACTTCTTGATGTTGATGCTTTTATTGACCATACCGAAAACAAATACCCAGAAATATATAAAGTATTTAAGTTCTATACTGAAAGAGATTATAAGATTTATTCAGAGATAGGAGCTTTTCTTCCGAAGTATTTAGTTAGTGGTACTATTGATATATTACCTATAAGAGAGGACGGATTCGTTATACTAGATTGGAAAACTAATCGTACTGGTCTTAGATTTCAGGCAGGTTATTATAAGAAAGATAAGAGTGTTAGACCTGTTCAAGAAACAGATGAATGGGTACATAAACCTGAAGATGTTCTTCTTCCACCTTTTGGCGGTCTTCCTAATTGTAATGGAACTACATATAGTTTACAATTAAACTTATATGCTAAAATGGTTCATCTTATTACTGGTTTACCATGTAAAGGTTTAGCTCTTTGTCATATTGAAGTTCCATTTATACTTAACCAATATGGTAGACCTCAAAGATTTAAAGACGGTTTTCATATTGATGAAAGTAAAACAGAAACAGCTAAGTGGTATAAAATATCTAGGCTAGAACCTGAAATAGATACTATGCTTAATATTCGTTATCAAACTGTTAATGGAAGTCAGAAACAACAAATGAATTTATTTGTGTAATAATTAAAGTTATGAATAAATATAATATTAAGTTAATAGATAAATGTCGAACAGTTGATTGGCGAAAGACATTGGAAAGTAAAGGATATGTTTATTTCTCTACTGGAAAGTATAATCTTAATCTTATTGGAGTTCGTGCTAAAGAACGTGATAATAATGAGTTTAACGATGCTTTTATAATTGATTATTGGACAGGTAATAGTAGAAGATATACTCCTATTTATCCTTGTACTACTGACCCAGGATTTAAAAGTCTTGAAAAACCTGTTAATTTTAAAGGTTGTGCAATTCTAGTTCCTGGTCAATATCGTGGTTGTTTTAAGAAAGGTTATCATAAAGGACAGTATGCTGCTCTAGTTCAACATAAACCTGTTAAAGTATTCCGTGATGCTAACAAGGATTTTTATATGGACTGTGATGAATCTTCTATTGAAGAAGGTATGTTTGGTATTAATATTCATAAGGCAGGTGAAGCTAGTGTTGTTGTTGACGGTTGGTCGGCAGGTTGTCAAGTTCTAGCAAGAGGTACTGATTTTAGAGAACTTATGAATATAGTTGAATTATCCATTCCTATTTACGGAGATATATTCAGTTATACGTTATTAGAAGAAAAAGATTTGATAATATGAAACTAAAGAGCATTGGAATAGGACTATTAGTAGTAATTATACTATTTATTGGAATTAGAGTATTCACCCATTTTGTTTCAAATAAGGAATATGTAGAAGTCCCACTTATCGTTCCTGATACTATATATCAGGATATAGAAACAAAGAGAGATAGTTTACAACTAGTAGATTCTATTCTCAATGCTCTTAATAATACTAATCAGTATGAGAAAGAATTTGATAAAGCAATTAGTGATACTGATAGTATTGCTGTTCTCGAACGCTTCATATATCTTGTGTCAAAACCGGTCAGAGTTAAGAATCAAGAGACTAGAGACGAAGGTAGATAGTTTACAGCAATCACACTCCTTTATGGGGGATAGCGGAGCGAAGCGGAGCTTAGATAAAGAAGTATTAAGAATAGCCAATGCTAAGTTAATACTTTCAGAAGAGTACAAAAACCAATACGAATCCTACAAGAAGTTATATGAATTAAAAGTTCAAGATAGCTACTTGCAGGATTCTGTTATATCTAAGCAACGTGAAGAAATAAGAAGGATAACGTTAATAAGTAATGAAGCTATTACTAATCTTAATAAGGAGTATAAAAAGTCTAAGAGATATAAAAAACAATGTAATGGATTTATAGCTAGTACAAGTGTGCTAGCTATTCTTGTTGCTATACTATTAAAATAACTAATTATGGAAAAAGAATTTGTAGATATTCCTAATTTTGAAGGATATAAAATAAATAAAGAAGGTATAGTTATGTCTTATAAGTTTAAAAATCCTAGAATTATGCGAACTTATAAGATAAAAAATAGTGGAGATAAAATAGTAGATTTAAGAGTTAATGGAAAATATAAATCTATGAGAATAAATACTTTATTATCTCTTACTTTTGGTAGTGAAAATGATTATAAAGATTTCATAGATATTAAAGGTTATGAAGGACTTTATAAGATAAATAGAAATGGTGATATAATATCTATATCTGATAATAGAATTAGATATAAGAAGGATATATTTATGTCTAAAACATTAGTTAATGGGTATTATAAAGTAATGTTGACTAAGAATGGAATTAGTTCTCAAAAGTTT
>ENA-OOSU01000510-OOSU01000510.1-human-gut-metagenome-genome-assembly--contig:-NODE-510-length-6053-cov-1.943648_pt1 | contig 6053 bp, 4 predicted proteins | sample MGYA00241318_ERZ501231 | MGnify/ENA primary metagenome ERZ501231 (study PRJEB25962, sample SAMEA2042492) | human gut metagenome | biome: human gut; feature: human-associated habitat; material: faeces...
ATCAATTGGCTGTACTCAGCCATTATCTGCATAACAACGACTGCATCGAAAGCAAAGAAAGTAAGCGGGAAGTGATATACGCCATCCGTGAGTTTTTAGAGCAGAAAAAAGAGAGCAAGAAAGAAGAAATAACGGATGAATATGTGACCAAAGTCGCAGAAGATCCTACCGCATACGGTCTGTTCTCGGATTTCTTCAACGTACCATTTCCTGATCCTAAAAAACCAAAATTCACTTTCATCGACCTATTTGCCGGAATGGGAGGTTTCCGCCTAGCCATGCAGGCGCAAGGTGGCAAGTGTGTATTCTCGTCGGAATGGAACAAATATGCCCAAAAGACTTACTTGGCAAACTTTGGAGAAATGCCTTTTGGCGACATTACAAAAGAAATAACCAAAAGCTATATCCCTCGGAATTTTGATGTGCTATGTGCCGGCTTTCCGTGTCAACCATTTTCTATTGCCGGAGTATCGAAGAAAAAAAGTCTCGGACGGGAAACGGGCTTCAAGGATAAAACACAAGGTACGTTATTTTTTGATGTGGCAGACATTATCAGTCGTCACCGTCCCAAAGCATTCTTTTTGGAGAATGTGAAAAACCTGATGTCTCATGACAAAGGCAACACGTTCAAGGTAATCAAGGGCACATTAGAGGAATTGCGTTATTCACTCCACTACCTTGTCATGGACGGACAAACCTATGTGCCACAACATCGGGAACGTATCATGATAGTAGGTTTTGACCAAGATGTCTTTCATGGAAAAGAGCAATTCGCCTTTCCCGAGCAGAAACAATCAACCCAAAGCATCAAAGAAATACTAGACCCTGATATTGACGAAAAATACACGTTGAGTGATAAGCTTTGGAGCTATCTGCAAAACTATGCAGAAAAGCATCGCGCCAAGGGAAATGGATTTGGTTTCGGAATGGTGGATCTGAATGGCATTTCCCGTACTTTAAGTGCCCGTTACTATAAGGATGGTTCCGAAATCCTTATTCCACAAACAGGAGGAAAGAATCCTCGCAGATTGTCTCCTCGCGAATGTGCCCGACTAATGGGATATCCCGATGAATATCGCCTTAACCAAGTTTCTGATGTACAAGCTTACAGGCAATGCGGGAATTCAGTCGTAGTACCTCTTATTACAGCCGTTTCAGAACAATTAGTAAAAGCCATGTTAAATAATTGATTATTATGAGTGAAATTCTAAATAGTGCCATAGTCAAAGTACAAAATGCCAAATATGCATTTTGCCGTTTCATTACAGCCAATGATACTGGGAAGAACGGTTCACATCAAGCAGGCTTCTATATACCAAAATGCGCAGCGGCACTTTTGTTCGACACTCCGGGAGTGAAAGGTGAAAACAAAGACAAGATGGTAAAGGTCAAATGGCAAGATGATTTTACAACTGACAGCCGTTTTATCTATTATGGGCAAGGAACACGTAATGAATACCGAATAACCCGTTTTGGGAAAGGCTTTCCTTTTTTTGAGGAAGACAATGTAGGCGATTTGCTCATTATTGCCCAACAGAGCGAAGATTATTATTATGGTTTCGTCTTGCAGACAGATCAGGACATTGACGATTTCTTTGCCTATTTCAACCTTTCTCCGGAGAAAACAAATCAATTGATTGATGTTACACAAGCAAGTACACCGGAAAAGCAATTGGAAATCGGCATCCAAGAGCTTGTTGCCTTATACACCGATTTTCCGGAAACCCGGCAAATGGCTCAATTCGCCAGAGACATATATAACAAAGCTCATCATATCACGGACTTTCATATTTGCAAGTTTCCCGATGAACAATTATTAAAATGGATTGATACGGAGTACAGTCTATTCCGCTGTTTCGAGGAGAAAGTTTATGCACCTATTTACAGTGTGCCTTTTTCTAACTGTCAAGAATTGGTCAAATTCTCAAACATCATTCTCAACCGTCGCAAATCCCGCGCAGGCAAATCCTTGGAGCATCACCTTGCAACGATATTCACGGCGGCACAATTGAAATACGAAGAACAAGCCGTGACGGAAGACAATAAAAAGCCCGATTTCCTGTTTCCCAACGGAGAAGCTTACCATAACATGCTGTTTCCTGCTAACAAATTGGTATTTCTTGGAGCAAAAACAACCTGCAAAGACCGTTGGCGACAAGTTCTGAACGAAGCAGACCGCATCGAAACCAAATACTTGTTTACCCTGCAACAAGGCATTTCCAAGAATCAGCTTCGGGAAATGAAGCACGAACACCTTAAACTTGTTGTCCCTGCCTCTTACCGGACATCATTTGACAAAGAGTTCCAACCTGAAATTGAGACATTGGCTTCATTCATCGAAATGGTTAAATTAAAACAAAACAGTAACCCCATCTATTCAGTATAAATCACCTCTTCCCATATTCCGCTTCGCCCTCGGTCACCACGCCGGGGGGATCTTTGTCCTCCGGTATTTCATAAAACATGGAAGGTCGCGACCTGAATCGTTCCAAATACGTATGGTTGATGTAATATTCTATCTCCAGCAACGTCGGCTGCCCCACCGCAGATTTCAACTGACACTCCCACACGGTTATTACCGACCAACCCATTTTACGTAACTTCTCCTTGTTACGCTTGTCCCTCAGCTTGTTCCCTTCAATCTTATTTTTCCAAAACTCGCGGTTGGTCTTGGGCATGGTACCGTCCACCTCATGCCCGTGCCAAAAACATCCGTGAATAAAAATCACGATGCCGTATTTGCGCAATACGATATCCGGAGTTCCCGGCAGCCCCTTTACATTTTTGCGGTAACGGTAGCCACGGGAGAAGAGGTAACGGCGCACGATCCATTCCGGTTTCGTGTCCTTGCCCTTGATTTTCGCCATGACGGCGGAACGCTTCTTCTTACTCCAAATATCCATACACTTCGGTTCGATATGGCAAAATTAACCAATTTATGTCAATTCTTCGAATTTCTGAATATGAGAATACATGTAATAGTTCTTCGCAAAAAACGCATCTTCCTCTGCACGCCGTTCCAAGATACATCTGTATCGTTCTCTTGGAATGATCTGTTCCTTTCATATCGCTGTCGTTTTTAGATTGTCAGTTTCAGTATCTCTCTCCAATAGGTCGGATCCGCCTCGCTTAGAAAGAAATCTATGAAGTCCCTTCGTGTGTCCTTGTTCAACCGAGTGGCAACAATCATTCTTCCCGCTTCCGGCAAAAGGGGACAACGAAAAAAAGAAATATCATTTGGTAGCCCGTAAAAGCACCTTTTAGCATAAGTACAAAAGAAAGGGACATTGCGTCATCAGTCTAAACATCGTCTAGGCGCACGAGGCTGTACCTTTTTCTCCAGTTAGGCGGTAGTCGGCACACGCTTGCTCAAAAATCGTTTTGGCAATGGTGTCCAACGGACAAAACCGCTTTTACAAAAAATCTTATGAATAAGGGAATAAAAAACCGAGAGTTTATTTCAAAATCTCCGATTAAATTAAAAAACACGCTATATCCGTCCAAAGGTAACAGAAGAAGATTTATGAATATTTATTTTGAAAATATACATAAAAGGATTATCTTTGCACCGCAAATGAATCAATGATATGAACCAATTACAGACTACATACAGCATACATCACCTTACATCGGGAAATACCCCCCTGTGTAATCACTTCATTGTGCATGTACATTGGTTCAGCGGATTTGTTTAGATTTCCACTCACACGTAATTTATTACCCAACTTTCATCCTACCCACACACGTGCCCGATGAAAGATATATTGCATGATGGTTCTCATTCGGTGAAACCGTCGGGTTGTATATGTTTTACTATAAAAATTGATTGCTATGTTTACTATTATATCTATTATGTTTGTTGGTATCGGTATAGGATATGTATTGCGCCACTTGCAGTTTTTACAGAAAATAGAAAAGAGTACATCACTCACTATCTTCCTGCTGTTGTTTGTTTTGGGAATCTCTATCGGATCCAACAGCTTAATCATTAACAATTTAGGCAGATTCGGATGGCAGGCGGCTATATTGGCTACATTAAGCATTTTGGGCAGTATGCTAGCTTCTTTCCTGGTATTTCATCTGTTTTTTAAGAAAGGAGGCAGACCATGAAAGGTAGTTTGATTGTTGTAGCATTTTTTTGTGCAGGATGTATGATTGGAGCTGTCAATAATTTCCAGTATGACATGCACTCTGTTTCCATGTATGTGCTTTATGCACTGATGCTCCAAGTAGGAATCAGCATAGGCAGCAATAAGAAATTGAAAGAACTGATAAAAAGCTTACGGCCGAAAATGCTCCTGGTACCGATGGCTACCATTGCGGGAACCTTGCTTTTCTCGGCACTGGCCAGTCTGCTATTAAGCCAATGGAGTGTATTCGACTGTATGGCGGTGGGCAGCGGCTTTGCCTATTATTCACTATCCTCCATCCTGATCACACAGTTCAAGGAACCGTCTATCGGATTACAACTGGCCACCGAATTGGGAACCATTGCGTTACTGGCCAATATTTTCCGAGAGATGATGGCATTGCTCGGTGCTCCGCTCATACGGAAATATTTCGGACAGCTGGCTCCTATCTCGGCTGCCGGAGTGAACTCGATGGATGTATTGCTGCCATCCATCACACGTTATTCGGGAAAAGACATGATTCCCCTGGCCATATTCCACGGAATACTGATTGATATGAGTGTTCCTGTTTTCGTATCCTTCTTCTGTAATTTATAAAAAAAGAGAAGCCCGCTTGATTGGTTAAGCGGGCTTCTTTTTCATATATAATATAGGCGGGAATTATTTCGCAACCTTTTCCAGTTTCTTCATGATAGAGAAGATGAACAATGCGGAAAGCAAGCAGCACACAATCAATACACTCCATACCATCCACAACTGCATATCACCCCACAAATAACCGATGATAGCTACCAGATAGTTACCAATAGCAGTAGCCACAAACCAAAGTCCCATCATAGCGCCTTTATACTTGGGAGGAGCTACCTTGGAAACAAATGAGATACCCATCGGTGACAGGAACAATTCGGCAAAAGTCAATACCAGATAAGTCGAGATCAGCCAGTTGGGTGAAACCAACGCGCTCTCGGCAATACCATTGGCTTCTACTTCGGCAGGAGTAGGCAGACCGAATGAGCCGAATGCCAGCAACATGAAACCTACTGCGGCAATCACCATACCGATACCGATTTTACGCGGAGCTGATGGCTCTTTTCCTTTCTTTGCCAATGAACCGAATACTGCCAGTGATACCGGAGTCAGAGCGACAACGAAGAAGGGGTTAAACTGTTGGAAAATCTGAGGAAGGATAGGCAATGTAGGGTCCATAGTACCATAATTGACTCCTAAAACCACAAGAGCCAAGGTAGCAATAACGCCTGAAATCAATTTGCCCTTGCCTGTCTTGGACTGGAACAGTGAGAAACCTGCATAAACGGTTACAATAAGCAGAGCCAGATTCCATACGCTGAAGCCAAGGCGATCCAGACCGGTTACCTCATGTGCCGTGTAGTCACGGGCGAAGAAGGTCATGGTAAGACCGTTCTGATGGAATGCCATCCAGAAGAAAATAACCACAGCGAATACCAGTAACAAAGCGACGATGCGTTCTTTGGTCTGTGCGGGAGTCAGCTCTTCTTCGTGTACATTGGCCGGTTTAGCCTGCTTGGAGTTGTAATCGGCATGTTTGAATGTAGAACGGAAAATAACATAAATAGCCATAGAGGCAACCAGTGAGATACAAGCTACACCGAAACCATAATTATAGGCTTCAGACAATTTATCAATATAGGTAGTACAGAAATCAGCCATACTTCCTGTGAAATTCTGTGCGGTCTGCATGGCAGTCAGTGTGGCCTCACCTTCGGCGGTAATCGTACCGTCCAGGAACTGGTGTGCCAAAGAAGGTATCTGGGGCACATAGCTGAAGCCTGCTTTGCCCAACACATAGTTGGTCATGGCAGTAGCGGCAGTCGGAGCGAACAGGGCGCCGATGTTGATCGCCATATAGAACAAACTGAAAGCGGTATCACGTTTCGCGCTATA
>ENA-OOSU01000519-OOSU01000519.1-human-gut-metagenome-genome-assembly--contig:-NODE-519-length-5980-cov-1.284388_pt1 | contig 5980 bp, 8 predicted proteins | sample MGYA00241318_ERZ501231 | MGnify/ENA primary metagenome ERZ501231 (study PRJEB25962, sample SAMEA2042492) | human gut metagenome | biome: human gut; feature: human-associated habitat; material: faeces...
TCTGGCACTGAAAGAATCATAACATTCTTTACTGCACCTGTATCAAACTCCGCCGGACAGACAAGATTTCCGACATTCTCAAGAACTACCAGATCAATATCACTATCGTCAAGCTCATCAATTCCCTGTCTTGTCATATCAGCATCAAGATGACACATTCCACCAGTATGAAGCTGTATTGCTTTAGCACCTGTCTCAGCAATTGTTATTGCATCAACATCTGAATCAATATCAGCCTCCATAACGCCTATTCTTAAGTCATCTTTCAACTGTTCAATCGTTCTTGTAAGAGTTGTTGTCTTTCCTGCCCCCGGTGATGACATAAGATTTAAAAGAAATACACCTTTATCTTTTAAATCTTTTCTTAAAAGAGCGGCACGTTCATCGTTGCTTTCAAACACGCTTTTTTTCACTTCAATAACCCTAACGTCCTTCACTGCTAACCTCCCTGATTTAATATGAGCTAATAAAGCTGTTCACATATGCCAAGCCATAACAATAGCTTATTACATACTATGTGAATATTTAATTGTCAATAAAAGTCTGACTAAATTATGCCGTAATCAGTCCCTGCTTTTATGCGTATTGCACTATGATAGCAATATGTTAAAAAAATGTCAATTATCAATTCACGAAATCAAGCTTTATCATAATAATATTATTATATATGTTTTAAAATAAAAAAAACAGTGTTATTGATAAAATGCAATCATTGAATGTTACCATTAATTACATTTATCTAAAACACTGGATAAAATATATTATTTAATCAAACAGGATTTCTCTGATTAAAATCAAAGCACTGACAGATAATTGTCCATCTGCTCTGACATTGCAGTGTAGTCCTCATTCATAGCCGCTGCTATCTCTCCGTAAAGAAGCTTTCTTGCTGTTGCAAGCATACGGTTATCTGCCGACTTCATTCTCCTTAACTCCTTTGCTCTGTCATTCTTTATGTTAAACAAAGCTCTTACAAGGTGCATAAGCTGTATAACGTCCTGTGATTTAACCATCTCGTCATACCTGGATGGGTGAATCTTTTCATTGAGTGCCTCATCCTTCTTACAATTCTTAGCACGGTCAATAAGCTTGATACAGGTATCCTTGCCAATTATGCTCCTAATCATAACTTTGTTATTCTCAACTGGCGAATATATAATACCTTTAGTGTCATATACAGGCTGAAGAAAATAATAATCTTTGTCAATTCCCTTTATAGGTGGTCTGCCTATCTGTTCAATCTCACATACACCTACAACTCCATAAACAACTTTTTCATTAACTTCAAACATATAACTCCTCATTTCTGTGTACTTTACTTTACCAACTTGGGTATTATTATACATCAATTCGACAATTTTTTCAAAATGTTTTCTTTTAAAATTCTTTATAAAGAACAAAAAAGAACTGTGGCATCATACATACACCACAGTCCTTTAACATTATGTATCAATTGGAATTAATAGAGATTAACACGTCCTGCAACATTGCCGTTAGCAACATAGTAACATGCATTATCTTCTGGCTTTAAGTACATTTTCAGTTCCTTAATCTCTACATTCTGTTCCTTAGCATCTTCAACTATTCTTGCAACAAGAGTTTCCTCATCAACCTGTTTATTAGCATACTGGAAGAATAACTCCTTATCAAAAGTATTCTTAGCTGCCTTAGTTGTCTTTCTAGTGGCTGGCTTCTTTGCCTTTACTTCCTTAACAGCCTTAGCTGCTGTCTTAGTTGTCTTAGCTGCTGCTTTAGAAGCTGCCTTTTTAACTGCTGCCTTCTTAGCTGTGACTGCTGTCTTAACTTCTGCCTCTACACTCTTAGCTGTTGCCTTTACATCAGCTTCAACCTTCTTGGCTGCTTCCTTAGTTTCCCCGGCTGCCTTCTTTACTGTCTCAACAGTCTTAGCTGCTTCTTTCTTAGTTTCCTTAACAGTTTCTTTTGCTGCTGCCTTTGCAGGTGTCTTTCTTGTAGTGGTCTTCTTAACATCTGCACTCTTTGCTGTCTTAACTTCTGTCTTAGCCTCGTTACCAAAAATGTCCTTAGTTTCCATGATCAAATCCTCCATAAATTAATCATTACAAGTTAAAAAGTTCCTAATTGCATCGGTGGCATTACTCTCATCACTGCCAGTAGCTGTAACTTTAACCTCGATGCCTTCCTTTAATCCAAATGCCATAATCCCCATAAGACTTTTTGCATTAATGTTTTTTCCTTCGCCCTCAATCTCAATATGACTGTCAAACTTACATGCTATCTGAACTAATTCAGCTATTGGATTCTTATGTGCTTTGTTAATGTCTGCAACCTTAACCAATTCTGTCATCGTTAACATCCACCTATCCTTCATAAATTAATTACATTTGTAGAATATACCTCATATACCCTAATAAGTCAAGACCTGCTTAAATATTCTTATCGTTGTATCCCATATGATATAGTTCATTCATCTGCTCATCAAACTTATCTGTAACCTCATAATCAGACGTTATTGCAATTAACTGCTGTATCTTCTTATCGTCAGTCTGGATAGCTGAAATACCACTTATAACCTTATCATACACGCTTTTTAATTCAGTTATTGTGCCTTCTGGTTCAACACCCTCCTGACTTGTTAAAATACCAAGTGCATACGCACATTCATAATTTCCTGTCATTCTGGCATTATCATATCTGCATTTTGTCTGTATCGCTGTTCTTACAAGACTAACAACCATATTTACTCATTCATCTCCTTCTTGAAAGAGCTTATATATTCTTTGATAACATTTTCATCATAATTATTCTCTTTCATAAGAGTGATAAAATGTGAACCAACAATTGCACCATCAATAATATCCTCAAGCGGCTCTACGTCCCCGGCTGTTCTTATTCCAAATCCCATCATAACCGGAACAGGGCTGTTCTTCTTAACTTCCAAAAGATACTCTCTTATCTGCTTATGGAAATTAGCACCATTACCTGTAACACCCATCTGTGATACACATTATACAAAGCCTCTTGCATTATTAACAATCATAGGTATACGCTGCTTAGATACCGGTGATACGAGCTGTATAAGAATTGGTGCAGCTTCATTTTCTGCAAGCACTGCATTAATCTCTTTCTGCTCCTCATATGGAAGGTCTGGTATAATAAGACCGTCCACTCCGCAATCTGCACACATTTCGACAAATTCTTCAAGTCCGTAATGGTAAACTGTATTATAGTACATCATAAACACTACAGGTGTAGTAAGTCCTTCTTTTCTTACCTCTTTCATAAGTGTAAATATCTTTGTTAAGGTTGCACCCTTCTGTATTGCTTCATAAGATGCTGCCTGAATAACCGGTCCGTCTGCTACAGGGTCAGAAAATGGTATTCCAAGCTCCATAACATCTATGCCTGCCTCCTGCTGTGCGAACATAATCTTCTTAGTTGTTTCCATATCTGGAAGCCCTGCTGTTGTATATGTGATAAATGCCTTTCTTCCTTCATTCTTTAAGGCTGTCATTTTTTCTTCTATTCTATTCATTATTTATTAGTCTCCTCTCCATTAAGATATTTCTTTACTGTGTGAACGTCCTTATCGCCACGTCCTGAAAGACACATTACTATAATCTTTCCCTTGTATTCTCCCTGTGCCATTTTAAATACGTGGGCAAGTGCGTGGGCACTCTCTATTGCTGGAATAATACCTTCCATCCGGCAGAGTTCCATTAACGCATCCATACACTCAGCATCTGTAATTGATACATATTCTGCTCTTCCTGAGTCTCTTAAATATGCATGTTCCGGACCTACACCAGGATAATCAAGGCCTGCTGATATACTGTGTGCAAGCTTGATATTACCAGCCTCATCCTGTAATAAATATGACTTCATTCCATGAAGAACGCCCGGTTCTCCAAGTGCCATAGCAGAGGCGTGATTTCCTGTATCTATTCCAAGTCCACCTGCCTCAACACCGATAAGCTTTACATCTTTATCATCTATAAAATCAGCAAACATTCCTATTGAATTAGAACCGCCGCCAACACAAGCAACTACTGCATCAGGAAGTCGCCCTTCCTTTTCTAATATCTGCCTTCTTGCCTCTGTTGATATTATTCTTTGGAACTCTTTAACCATTTTAGGATATGGATGAGGACCTACTGCTGAACCGATTATATAAAATGTATCCTCCGCTCTCTCAGCCCACGTTCTTATAGCTTCGTTAGTTGCATCCTTAAGTGTTGCACTTCCTGTCGTTACTGCCTGAACCTTTGCACCAAGCATTTCCATTCTGAATACATTAAGTGACTGCCTTTCTATATCTTCAGCACCCATATATACTGTACATTCCATTCCAAAAAGTGCTGCTCCTGTAGCTGTTGCAACGCCGTGCTGTCCAGCACCTGTCTCAGCTATAACCTTAGTCTTTCCCATTCTCTTAGCAAGAAGTATCTGACCTATAACATTGTTAATCTTATGTGCTCCTGTATGGTTTAAATCTTCTCTTTTAAGATATATCTTAGCACCATACTTCTCGCTTATTCTCTCTGCATAATATAAAGGTGTTTCTCTTCCTACATACTCTTTAAGATAGTACATATATTCTTTTATGAACTGAGGATCTTTAATAGCCTCATCAAATGCCTTCTCTAACTCATTAAGTGTATTCATTAATGATTCAGACACATACTGTCCGCCAAACTCTCCATAATATCTGTTATCCTGCATAATTATTCCTCTTTTCCTTTAATTAAATATTACACCCAGCAAGCTTTGATAAGCTTTTCTGGCTTTATACCATAAATCTACACTGTTAATTATTAACAGCATTTATAAATGCCTTGACTTTACTTTCATCTTTGCCTTTAATAAGCACATCTTCATATTCAACACCAGAGCTTATATCGACAACATCAGGCTGTACGCATTTAACTGCCGCCGCAACATTGCCACTGTTAAGACCTCCTGCAAGAAATAACTTCTTTTCTGTTATCTCAAGCTCTTTAATACTGTTCCAGTCAAACGTCTTACCCGAACCCGGAACACCTGCATCAAGCAGTATTCCAGCAACTTTATCAAGCTTCTGACATTCCTCAACCTGTTCCTTAACTGTATTAATTATGTCGTCAGTTTTATCTGCATTATTGTTATCTGCTATATTAACTGCCCTTATAATCGGAATTGTGTCTGCCTCATATACAGCCTTTTCAAGTGTGCCGTGAATTTGAATATAATCAAAACCTGCTTCCTGTATTTTATACAATTGTTCCACTGTTGGTGATACTGTAACAGCTACAGCTTTTATGTCTGATTTTTTCAATATATCAACTATTATCTTAGCTTCTTTTATTGTTACATCTCTTTTGCTCTTTGGATAAAATACAACAACACCGCCATAATCAGCACCATATTTTATAAGAAGTCCCGCGTCTGCTTCACTTGTAAGCCCGCATATCTTCACTTCAACAGGAGAAGCTATTTTTTTGCCTTTAAAAGCTCCTTATCGTATGTATCTTTAAATTCTCTTATAAGCTCTTTAGGATTAAGTGCTTCCATAAGCACTGTTCCGCAAAGCAACGCATCTGCCCTGCTGTCAGCAAGCGGCTTAACATCTTCACTGCCTTCCACCCCGCTCTCAGATACAAGAATCTTTCCTTCTTCTCTCATCTTAGGTGTCACCATATCTGAAAGCTTCTTAGTCGTATTAAGATTAACTTCAAATGTCTTTAAATTACGGTTATTAATTCCAATAATCTTAACATCAAGATTTATCATACGCTGCATTTCTTCCGCATCGTGAACTTCACACAGCACATCAAGTCCAAGACTGTATGCCAGATCATATAACTTCTTGAATGTCTTATCATCAAGTATTGCGGCTATCAAAAGAATTGCATCTGCACCTATAACTTTAGCTTCATATACCTGGTATTCATCAATTATAAAATCTTTTCTTATAATCGGAAGATTAGTCAGGCTTCTGATCTGCTTAAGATATTCTCTACCG